>Ga0190329_1000134_pt1 | contig 21696 bp, 17 predicted proteins | sample 48720423_MG_FD_161655 | JGI IMG/M metagenome (GOLD analysis project Ga0190329, IMG submission 161655) | Hydrothermal vent sediment bacterial communities from Southern Trench, Guaymas Basin, Mexico - 4872-04-2-3_MG | ecosystem: Environmental > Aquatic > Marine > Hydrothermal vents > Sediment ... | reverse complement strand
TTGATCTCTGGCGGCTGTGGTCCTACGGGCGCTACGGTTGTTGGTGGTGCTATTGTCTATGGTGGATATAAAGGCGTCACAGACGAACGTTCCCTCGGTACGATGGTGGATGATTCCGTTATCTCCGCAACCGTTAAAATCAAACTGATTACAGACAAATTTGTAAAGGCGCGTTATATTGATGTAGATGTATTAAACAGAGTTGTATACCTGACAGGAGTAGTTGGCTCTTCATCTCAAAAAAAAATAGCAACCGATATTACCAAAAAAATCAAAGGTGTAAAGCGGGTTGAGAATCAACTCCTTATCGGCAAGACCACTATTAACCAAATTTCAAATGATATAATTCTTACAAGCAAAATAAGACTATATCTTTTAAAAGACCTGGATATCCGATCAACCAATATTGACGTTGATACCCATAATGATATCATTACATTGACCGGTATTGTTAAATCGAAAAAAGAAAAAAAGAAAATTATGGTTATTGTGCAAAAAGTTGCCGGGGATCGAAAAATAATTGATAATCTGGCCGTTGGTAATTAAAATTAATTTTTATTTTGTTTATTCAGCCAGGGTTTGTTTCTCTTCTGTTTCTCTTTAACGGGTGTACATGTGGTTTCAATGGCACTCGCGCCCAACAGTTTTTCCACTTTTGTAAAAAAAGAAGAATTAAAATCGGTTCTGTAGTCATCCGAAAGCTTAACCAGTACAGGCGGATTATTCTCTATCTCTATTTTTAAACAAGCCGTGCAATCACCCGGGTGATTTTCAATAATGGATTTTAGTTTTTCAAGCGTATCTGAAGATGCTTCCTGAGCATTTACCTTGATCAATACACCATTGGTCCATTCGTGAGAGGCCTGTTCGATAGGGACAATGCTCTCCGCCACAAGCTTGACAATGTTTTCCTTTTTTTGAACTTCAGCCTCCAGAATAACAATCTCCTCATCGGCCAGAAGCATATGGGCTTTTGCATAAAGATTGGGGAAGACCACAACTTCAATGGAGCCTGCCTGATCCTCGATGGCTGCGAATGCCATCATATCCCCTTTTTTAGTTTTATGAAGCTTAAGAATTTTTACCGAACCACCCATGCGAATCATTTTTCCATCGGCCATATCATGAATATTGGCAGAAGTTACAGTGGCATATTTTTGAATTGTTTTTTCATATTTATCAAGGGGATGGCCTGAAATATAAAATCCCAAAGACTCTTTTTCCAGGGACAAAAGTACATTATCTTCCCATTCATTAATGTCAGGAAATTTTGGCCTGCTCACAGGCAGTGCAGTGCCCATATTTGAATCGGCAAATAAATCCAATTGCGAATCGGCTTTTTCCTTTTGTATCCTTGATCCATGTTCCAGGGCATCTTCAAAAATCGCCATCATCTGGCTGCGCTTGGTATCGCTTGAATCAAAGGCCCCACACTTGATCAACGCCTCAAGAACTTTTTTGTTCACCTTTCCGACATTGACCCGTTCACAAAAATCATAAATACTTTCGTATTCACCCGCTTCATTTCTGGATTCAACAATGGACTCAATGGCTGCCTCACCGATATTTTTCACTGCAGCAAGACCAAACCTGATACATCCGTCGGACACGATAAAATGGGCATCGCTCTTATTTACATCCGGCGGCAACACTTTGATTTTATGATTCCGGCACTCATCTATATATTTTATGACAGCATCGGAATTATTTCTCTCGCTGGTCATTAAAGCAGCAATAAACTCAAGGGCGAAATTGGCCTTTAAATAAGCAGTTTGATAAGCAATAAGGGCATAGGCTGCACTATGAGATTTATTAAAGCCGTATCCACCAAATTTTTCCATCAAATTAAATAGTTCTGCCGCCTTTTCAAGATCGTAGTTGTTTTCTTCAGCCCCTTTCAGGAACAGCGCCCGGTGCTCTTCCATCATGGAAACAATTTTTTTTCCCATGGCTTTTCGAAGTCCGTCTGCATCTGCCATTGAATAATTGGCAAGTACAACGGCTATTTTCATAACCTGTTCCTGATAAAGAATCACACCATAGGTTTCTTTTAATATCGGTTCAAGTTCATCAAAAAGATAAACCACTTCTTTATGTCCATGTTTTCTCTCGACATAGGTGTCTGCCATACCGCTGTCGAGAGGACCCGGACGATAGAGGGCCACCAGAGCGACAATATCTGAAAAGCTTGCCGGTTTCAGCCTGGAAATCAAATCCTTCATGCCCGAACTCTCAAGCTGGAACACACCTGTAGTATCAGCGTGTTGCAACAAATCAAAAGTTTTAGCATCCGTATAATCAAGATTCAAAAGATCCGGTGGCGTTTTTCCCTGCCGTTTAATCAGTTCGATACAATTCTTTATAACAGTAAGATTCCTTAACCCCAGGAAATCAAACTTAACCAGCCCCAGTTTTTCAACATAATTCATATCGAACTGAGTCAGCGTCTCCCCTTCTTTTCCTTTATATAAGGGCAGGTATTCATTCAATGGTTTATCAGAAACCACAACGCCCGCTGCATGGGTAGACGCATGCCTTGGCAACCCTTCCAGAAGAAGAGATATTTTCAGCATCTGGGTTTTTTCTTCAGACTCAGCACATTTTTCCCGAATACGTGGAACTTCCTCAATAGCCTTTGTCAGGTTCTTTACATTATCCGGGATCATTTTGGCAATTTCATCCACTTCGGATAAAAGAACGCCAATAGCCCTGCCCACATCTCTGATGACCGCTTTGGCCTTCAGCCTTCCAAATGTTATAATCTGACAGACATACTCAGGGCCTCCATACCGGTCAGTAACATATTTATACACCTGATCCCGCCCTTCAATACAAAAATCCACATCAATATCCGGCATGCTCATACGGGACGGATTTAAAAATCTTTCAAAAATAAGCCCATGTTCAATAGGATCAAGGGCTGTAATACCCATTGCATAGGCCACCATACTTCCGGCAGCCGATCCTCTTCCAGGGCCCACAGGCACATTAATTTTTCTTGAATATTCTATAAAATCAGCAACAATTAAAAAATATCCGGGAAATCCCATTTTAAGGATCACACCGATCTCATACTCAATTCGATCCCGGTAAGCTTTTTCGTCAATATCTGGATTTGAAGCCATAATGATTTTAAGCTTTTTTTCAAATCCTTCCATGGCCTTTTGCTTAAAAATTTCATCTTCAGATTCTTCGCAAGACTGTGCATATCGCGGAAAATGATATGTCTTGTCATCAAATTCCACATTACATTTTGAAATGATTTCTCTTGTGTTCTCAATGGCTCCCGGATAGTCACCAAAAGATCGGATCATCTCTTTTGGTGACTTAAAATAGAGCTGATCAGAATCAAATTTGAATCTATTTTGATTGGTAAGCGTATCTCCTGTCTGAATACAAAGCAGTATTTCATGGGCCTTATCATCACCTTTGGAAAGATAATGGCAGTCATTGGTGGCCACCATGGGAATGGACAGCCTCCCACTGATATCAAGAAGCCCTTCATTTACTTTTTGTTGAATGTTTATTCCATTTTTCTGGACTTCCAGAAAAAAATTTGTTTCACCAAAAGTTTTCAGATAAAACCGGGCCGCAGCATCGGCATCTTCCATCTTGTTTTGGATAATATTTTGGGGAATATCCCCCTTAAGGCAGGCAGAAAGTCCGATCAATCCTTTTGAGTAGTTGACCAGTAGTTCTTTGTCAATTCTGGGTTTATAGTAGAATCCCTTGAGCTGAGCAATGGAAACCAGCTTGCAAAGGTTGGTATATCCTTCGCGGTCTTTTGCCAGAAGGACCAAGTGTCTCAAGCCTTTGTGGTCTATCTGGGTTCTATCATTCAACGTTCTGGGAGCAACATAAACTTCGCACCCAATGATCGGTTTTATGGATTCTTTCCTGGCCTTTTCATAGAATTCAGCTACGCCGAACATGGTGCCGTGATCGGTTATGGATACCGCATCCATTCCATATTCATGGCATTTCTTAAATAAGGAATTCAGCCTTATAGCGCCATCAAGAAGCGAATATTCCGTATGAAGATGAAGATGATAAAATGGCGATGATAATTGGGTCATTGCCGGTTATTTGCTTTCAACCCGGTAATTGGGTGCCTCTTTGGTAATGATAACATCATGGACATGGCTTTCCCTGAGTCCTGCTGAACTGATTTTAATAAATTTTGCCTTTTCCTGAAGCTCTTCAATTGTAGCGGCTCCCAAGTATCCCATACCCGCCTTAAGCCCGCCAATCATTTGTACTATATTTTCTCTGACGGTCCCTCGATACGGGATTCTGCCAACAATACCTTCGGGGACAAGTTCTTCATTTTCCCCTGTATCTTTCTGATAATAGCGGTCTGAACTGCCCTTTTTCATGGCTTCGACCGATCCCATTCCCCTGTATGCCTTATAAGAACGTCCCTGATAGATCACCATTTCACCCGGACTTTCCTGGGTACCTGCCAGAAGACTTCCCAGCATGACAGAATCAGCACCTGCACCCAGTGCTTTTGCAATATCACCGGAAAATTTTATACCCCCATCGGCTATGATGGGAACTCCGGTTGCTTTTGAAATTTCTTTACAATTCTGAATGGCGGTCAATTGCGGCACGCCAACGCCTGCAACAATACGGGTCGTACAAATGGAACCGGGACCAATTCCTATTTTAACGGCATCTATTCCTGCATCTATCAAGGCTTTTGCCCCAGCCTCCGTGGCCACATTTCCGGCGATAAGCTGGCAATCCGGAAATGCACTTTTAATTTTTTTGATCGCATCTATCACATTTTTTGAATGGCCATGGGACGTGTCAATTACAATGGCATCCACCCCCGCCCGTATCAATGATTCAACCCTTTGCATCATGTCGGAACCGACACCAATGGCACCCCCCGCCCTTAATCTGCCCAGCGAGTCTTTGCATGCATTGGGGTATTTTTTAATTTTTTCAATATCTTTTATGGTGATCAATCCTTTGAGTTTGCCTTCTTTATCAACCACCAGAAGTTTTTCAATTCTATGTTTGTGAAGCATAACTTTGGATTCTTCAAGGGTGCATTTTTCCGGAACCGTCACAAGATTTTCACTGGTCATCACTTCTCGTGTAAGTTTTGAAAGCTGAGTCTCAAATCTTAAATCTCTGTTGGTCACAATACCGACAAGCTTATCCCCTTCAGTCACAGGAATGCCGGAAATCCTGTATTTGGCCATAATTTTCAAGACTTCTGAAATAGGGACATCCGGATGGACAATAACCGGATCAACAATCATTCCGCTTTCTGATTTTTTTACCCGGTCAACTTCTATGGCCTGCTCTTCAATACTTAGATTTCTATGGATAAAGCCCAATCCCCCTGCCCTTGCCATACTGATGGCGGTCAATGCTTCGGTAACCGTATCCATGGCTGCACTGACAATGGGAATATCCAGTTCAAGCTCTTTGGTCAAACGGGTACGGGTTTGAACTTCATCCGGCAGGATAACCGAATAGCCGGGTAATAAGAGGACGTCATCAAATGACAGCCCTTTTTCGGATAATATATTAGACATAAGTTAACCTCCAGAAAGGAAAATGTTTATTGATACTATTAGACCGGCAACCTAATGAGGTCTTAAACCACCAGACTATTTGAAATCAAATCAGTATATAAACAGGTACTCTTACTAAATATCAGATTTTTTAGCAAGATCAATATTGAAATGATTTGATTGACATAAATACTTTTTATCGATAATTTGTCTTTTGTTTATTTTAGTAGATAGCTTATTTAATTGGAAAGTAACTCACAGAAAAATGGAACAAAGGGTAGCTTCATGCTGTTAAAAATCAATCCACAAAATCCCCAGGAACGTCAGATTTCAAGGGTGGTAGATATCATTAAGAAAGGCGGAATTGTGGCGTATCCGACGGATACAGTTTATGGCATTGGATGTGATATTATGAATAAAAAAGCCATTGAAAAAATTTATGCCATAAAACAACGAAATAAAAACAAACCGTTTAGTTTTATCTGCCCTGATTTAAAAAATATTTCCCAATATGCCAAAGTATCCAACTTTGCATATAGAAACATGAAAAGACTATTGCCGGGACCCTATACATTTGTTCTATCCGGTTCAAAACTGGTTCCCAAAATAATGCTGACCAAACGAAAAACAGCCGGTATAAGAGTCCCTGATAACAAGATTGCCCTGGCCATAACCAATGAGCTTGGCCACCCGGTCATTTCAACCAGTGCCACTCATCCGGATGGACAGGTTTTCGAAAACCCGTCACTACTTCACGATTATTTTATAAAAACCATTGATGTGGTTATTGACGGGGGGCCTGTTCCGGGAGTTCCATCAAGCGTTATTTCTTTAATTGATGATATACCGGAGATTATCCGTTACGGTTCCGGAGATGTTGATATCTTTGAGTAAGGTGTCTGCCAATTTTTTAATAAAAGTTATTTTATCTTCTTTGGGATAAACCGGCTTTAATTCCCCTTTGATATTGGCCATTTCACCGGCCCACCGGACTGCATCATCAAGATTTCCCAGACGATCAATCAATTTTAATTTGAGGGCTTTTTGACCGGTATAGACTCTTCCGTCTGCAAGTGTTGCCATTGTCTGAACATCAATACCTCTTGCCGTTGCAGCATCATTTACAAATTGAAGGTGAAGCTCGTCCACAAGCGCTTGAAAAATCTTTTTTTCCGAATCTTTAAGGTCTCTTAAAGGAGATCCCATATCTTTGAATTCACCACTTTTAATCACAACAGGGGATATGCCGATTTTTTTAGCAATTTCCATAAGATTGGCATATTCCATAATCACACCAATACTGCCGGTGAGGGTTCCGGGGTTGGCAACTATCTTATCAGTTGCAGATGCAATATAGTACCCCCCCGATGCTGCAACCGACCCCATGGAGGTGATTATTTTTTTATCCATTTTGGTTTTCATAATTTCACGATAAATTTCCTGGGATGGGCCGATGCCGCCTCCAGGAGAGTCGATTCTTAAAATTATGGCCTTGATCTCATCGTCATCTCGAAAAATTTTAATATCTTGAATAATTTTTTTTGAAGATAATATCATTCCGTTGATTTCAACAATACCAATATTGCCGCCGGATGAAGTGTACTGCTGGGCAAATTGAGTATTCAGCAGTCTTGAACCAAATGATACCAGAACAATAAATCCGATGAACATGATAGTAAAACAGGTTGAAATAATTATTAAAAAAAATAAAAATGGATGTCTTCGGGCAAACATATAAACGTCCTAATAATTCAGTTAAAAAAAAGGCCGGATCAACGTTAAAGTTATCCGGCCCTTATACACTATTCAGCACTCAGAAACGACAGGTTCGAGTTTGAGCTATTTTTCTTCAGGTTTATCAGTTTCTTCACCGTCCTGATTTTCACCGTCCTGAAGTTTATTTGCTTCAATCTGCTCCTGAATATTATTTCTCAGAATTTCACCAAAAGATGAGGTGGCAGGTTTCATGTTTTTAGCAAAGTCTTCAAGATATTTATCATCATCGTCTTCTTCAAGGCGTTTGATTGAAAGTCCGATACGTCTTTCATCGCTATTGATGTTCATAATTTTAGACGTAATTGTTTCTCCGATCTTATACCGTTCTTTCGGACTTTTCACATTTTCTTTGCTGATCTCGGATACATGGACAAGACCCTCAATCCCCTCTTCAAGTTCAATAAATACCCCAAAGTCCGTCAGGTTAGTGATAATACCGGATATTTCCTTACCCACTTCATAACGCTGGGCAACGGATTCCCATGGATCTGCCTGGGTCTGTTTGATACCCAGAGAAAACCTTTCATTGGATTTGTCAATATCAAGAACAACCGCCTGTATGGTTTCATTTTTCTTATATACTTCAGACGGATGTTTGATTCTCTTTGTCCAGGAAATATCTGAAATATGGACCAGACCGTCAATATCATCATCAATTCCGATAAAAAGACCGAATTCCGTAATGTTTTTAATTTTACCCTCAATAATGGTGCCAACCGGATATTTCTGAGAAATAACTTCCCATGGATTATCCACAGTCTGTTTAATCCCCAGAGAAATTCTTCTGTTATCCGGCTTCAGGTCAAGAACAATCGCTTCAATTTCTTCACCAACCGTTACCATTTGGGATGGATGACGAATCTTTCTTGTCCAAGACATTTCAGACACATGGATGAGTCCTTCAACCCCTTCTTCAAGTTCAATGAACGCACCGTAATCCGTAAGACTGACGACTTTACCGGTTATTTTTGAGTCAACCGGATATTTATCAACTGCAGTTGTCCATGGATCAGGCGTCAATTGTTTCATGCCAAGAGATACTCTCTCTTTTTCAAGATCAAAAGAGAGAATCTTGACATTAATGTTGTCTCCTATAGAAAAGAGCTCTGATGGATGTTTGACCCTGCCCCAGGAGATGTCGGTAATATGAAGAAGACCGTCCACACCGCCCAGATCGACAAAAACGCCATATTCCGTAATATTTTTAACAATCCCTTCCATGACCTTGCCATCTTCTATGGCCTCAAGGGTTGTACTTCTAAGTTTATCTCGTTCTGCTTCAAGAAGAACTCGTCTTGAAAGAACGATATTGTTTCTCTTTTTGTTGTATTTGAGGATTTTGAATGTATAGGTTTGATTTACCATTTCATCCATGTTGCGGATGGGTCGAAGATCAGCCTGTGATCCGGGAAGGAATGCCAGTAGTCCGATATCAACGGAGAACCCGCCTTTCACCCGGCTGGTAATGACACCTTCAATAGTTTCATCTGCATCGTAAACATCTTTAATTGCGTCCCAGACTTTAACTTTTTTGGCTTTTTCGCGAGACAGAAGAACAGTTTCTTCTTCTTCATCCCACACTTCAATCATCACTTCAAATTCATCGTTGACATTGACGTTGACGTTGCCTTCCTCATCAATGAATTCCCGAATAGCGATCTGTCCTTCAGATTTATATCCAACATCTACAAGAACCATATCCCTGGCGACAGATATGACTGTTCCGGTTACCACCTGCCCTTCTTCAAATTTCTTAAGGCTGGACTCATAGATGTCCAAAAGCTCTCCCATTGTTTCTTCGCCTGTGATTTCAGGCGAAGTAGCTTCTTCTTTCTCTAAAGCGACGTCTTCTTTCTCTAATGTTTCAGTATTCATTTTTTGGTTTTCATTTTCTTCAGTTTTGTTATTCATTAATATTAGTCTCCCTAAACGTATTTTATACTTCTCTATATGAATTACGATATAGAGAAATACAATTCACCTTTTTATCAAATGATAATGGAAAAATCAATAGAATTATTAAGCTTTTCAAGCTTTTTCGATAATCTTTAACATTTTGTCAACTACCTGTTCAATGGTCAAAAAAGAGGCATTAATTTCAATGGCATCTTTTGCAGACTTGAGAGGTGCAGATTTTCTTTGAGAATCGTTATGATCTCTTATCTGTATTTCCTTTTGAACTTTATAGATATCCTTTGTCTCATCCGGCATTTCATCAAATCGTCTTTTTGCACGAATATTTAAATCAGCAAAAAGAAAAAATTTTACTGCGGCATCCGGGAAAACCACTGTGCCCATGTCCCTGCCCTCGAAAATTGCATTTTTTGTTTTGGCAATATTCCTTTGAATATCGAGAAGGGCAGATCGAACCTGTGGCCTTGCAGAAGAAGAAGATGCCAGCATTGAAATTTCGGGTGTCCGGATAAAATCTGTAATATTCCTACCGGATGACATTAATATAAATGCATCTTTTTCCATTACAAAATTAAGATCAAGCGCTTTTAAAAAATCTTCAAGCTCGGTATCATTTTTCCAATTAATATTCTGCCGTTGAATTTCAAAGGCGACTCCCCTGTACAGGGCTCCAGTATCGACATAAACACATTGCAGTTTTTTTGAAAGCAATTTGCTTACAGTTGTCTTCCCTGCGCCTGCCGGGCCATCAATGGTAATTATTTTAGGTTTCATTTTTAACCTTTAGTTTTGTAAAGCTTTTTTTAAGGCTTGAATAAACATCATATTTTCTTCTTGCGTGCCGGTGTTTACTCGCAAAAATGTATCAAATCCATAAGATTTCATTGATCTTACAATAACACCCTGTTTCAACATTTTTTGAAATACTTGTGTGGCATCTGTTTCAAGATCCAGCATCAGAAAATTGGATTGGGTCGGCAAACAGTTAATGCCCAGATCAGTCAATTCTGCAAATAAAAAATCAAGCCCCTCATGAGTAACCCGAATACTCTTATTTAAAAAAACTTCATCATCAAGGGCAGCAACCGCTGCTACCTGGGCAAGACTGTTCACATTAAACGGCTGCCTGATCCGGTTTAAAATTTCAGCAATTTCCGAATCCATTATGCCATATCCCACCCTGAAACCTGCCAGTCCATAAGCTTTGGAAAATGTCCTAAGGGTTACAATTCGCGGGTCTTGTAATGGATGGGTTAACGAATTATAAACCGAATCGTTTCGAATAAATTCTATATAGGCTTCATCCACAACAATGATAACATCATCGGGTATTTTTTGTAAAAATTCAGTGAAGTCATCATCTGTGATGATACTGCCAGTAGGATTAAACGGGTTGGTGATAAAAATCAATTTGGTTTTAGAGGATATTTTTTTAATAATACCGTCAAGATTTGTGGAAAAATCAGTCAAAGGAACCATGACAGGAATTCCTTTCGCTGTTTTAACACTGATTTCATACATTAAAAATGACGGCAACGGCATTAATGCTTCATCGCCAGGATTTAAAAATCCATGAGCCAATAATGCGATAATATCATCAGATCCATTCCCGACAACAATATTTCCAGGCGCAACATGAAATTTTTCAGCAATTGCATTACATAGCAGATACGCAGATGAGTCAGGATATCGGTTCATGTCTTTCATATTTTGTGTGACAGCATCATACACCTTTGGAGAAAACCCTATTGGATTTTCATTGGAAGCAAGCTTGATCACATTGGAAAGGTGATATTCTCTTTCAACCTCCTTAAGAGGCTTGCCCGGTTCATAGGGGTTAATCGTCGCTATCTGTTCGCTGATTTTAAACTTCATACCCTGATATCTCCTAAAGATGAAAAGAATAATATTTAGTTAGGATTTGAAATTTTGTCAATAATTATGATACGTAAAGGCTAAAGAATAAATAATTATGATTAAGGATTTTATGAAAAGACATGTCACTCTCGGACTTGAGAACCTGATAGCAGATCCACCTGAATATCTGCGAGGAAAGCGGATAGGGCTGTTATCCAACCCGGCATCGGTTGACCGTCAGTTCAATCACGCCTCAAGACTGATCCATCATTTTTTCCCGGGACAGCTAAAAGCACTTTTTTCTCCCCAGCATGGATTTTATGCGGAAAAGCAGGATAACATGATTGAATCCCGTCATTTTATAGAGCCGGAATTAAACATCCCGGTGTACAGTCTGTATAATGACACGAGGATTCCAACCCAGGAAATGTTTGATCAAATAGATATTCTTTTGATTGATATTCAGGATGTTGGAACCCGGGTATATACATTTATTTATACCGTATCTTTTTGTCTTGAACTTGCAGCTAAGATGAAAAAGCAGGTGATTATCCTTGATCGTCCCAACCCTGTTGGCGGGACACAAATTGAAGGGAATATCCTTTCAAAAGATTATACCTCTTTTGTCGGACGATTCCCGATCCCCATGCGGCATGGGTTAACGATTGGAGAAATCTCCCAATTTTTTAACCAGGCGTTTCATATGGGATGTGACCTGACTGTCATCCCCATGATTGGCTGGAAAAGGAAACTATACTGGCAGGACACCGGCCTCCCATGGGTACCGCCTTCCCCAAATCTGCCGACACCGCAATCCTGCATGGTTTACCCCGGACAGGTTATTTTTGAAGGCACAAACATATCTGAAGGCCGTGGTACGACCTTACCTTTTGAACAATTCGGGGCCCCTTTTTTGAATGTAAAAAAGATCAAAGCAGACGCAGATGAACTAATAAAAGGCGCCTGTCTTCGTCCTGTTAATTTTGAACCCACGTCAGGGAAATGGCAGGGGTATGGTTGTAAAGGCTTTCATATTCATGTCACTTCAACCAATGAATTCAAACCATATCTATCCTCTTTGATATTAATGCAGTTAATAATCAAATACCATAAAGATGAGTTTAAGTTCATTCCCCCGCCATATGAATATGAGTTTGAAAAAATACCCATAGATCTGATTTTAGGCAATAAACTTCTTCGTGAAAAATTAACAAATTTAGAAGATTTAACCCTTTTGTCAACCCAATGGCAGCAAGAGCTTGCAACGTTTAAATCCATTTCAGGAAAATATTATTTATATGAATGATCCACATCAGGCTGATACCTGGAAAAGAATGAGTTTTAAGAACAATAAAGTTTGGGCACAAACAGATAGTGATGGGAATCTTCTGGTTGAAAAAGGAATGGTATTAATAAAATATAATTTAAAACAAGACTATGAGTATCGAGTCAAACCAGAGAGTTTGAAACCTGAAGACCAGGCCATCCCGGCAAAAAAGAAATCGACCTCTCAACCATCCTCTTCGATCCATAACGCTGACAAATTTTTAAAAAATAAAGTCATTAAAACAGATCTGCCGAATAATTGCATTAAAATTTATACCGACGGTGCGTCGTCCGGCAATCCCGGCCCCGCAGGAATCGGAATTCTTTTTATCTATGGTGAAAACAAAAAGGAAATCTCAAGATATATAGGCAAGACCACCAATAATATTGCGGAATTAACTGCCATAAAAATGGCTTTGGAAGAATTGAAACGTGTTGATTTACCGGTTCGTATTTTTTCAGACTCAAGTTATTCTATCGGTCTCCTGACAAAGAACTGGAAACCTAAAAAAAATCAGGCGCTTGTTTTTGAAATCAGAGCATTAATGGACAAATTTTGTGATTTAAATTTTATTAAAGTGAAGGGACATTCGGGTATTAAAGAGAATGAGGTGGCGGATTTCCTTGCAACCTCTGCCATCAAAAAAGACCTGCTGTGAAAACAGGTCTTTTTTAAGATTCTATTATGATTTTTTATTTTTCTTTTTTCAGGTCATCCAATTCTTTTTCAAGTTTTTCAATTTTGGTTTTATCATCTGATTTGGCTTCCTGGTGGGGTGCAGGTGCATCATCGCCTTTATCATTTTTCCAGGAATCTTTCAGTTCATCAAACCCAAGATAAAGGGCAAGACCACCGCCTATGAGAAGAACAGGTGGAATGCATCCCGCAAGAAGTACTAAAAACTGATTAAACCAGACAGCTAAACCCACTACACCCAGAAGAACTGCAATAGCTCCACCGATTAACGTTTTCATAAAAAAAGCCCCTCCTAAAAATTTAATTCACATAACAAAATATTCTTTTACAATTAAGCAAATTTAGAAATTGTCAACATAGGATAAAAAAAGTAACACAGGCCTTTGTTTTTATCAAGGCTATTTTAAGATTGCCATTCCAATTCACCTTTGATAATTAATAGGTGTTTATATTATTTACTGAAACTCCTTTGAGGAAAAAATTAATGGCATTATTTCAAAAGCTTAAAGACAGTATCAAAAAATTCCGTCTTAAGCTTCGCAGGTTGATCGACTGCATGCTGGGTAACACCTATAATTACTTTCTATGCTTTTACCCTGGCGATTCAGGATATTTTATCCGAAAACTGATCAAACGATTGACCAATAAACTCAATTTTGATGACCACAATATAGAAAAGATAAAAAATATTGATACGGACAGTATTGTTGTTTATGCCAGTAAAAATAAAAGAGTTTTTAATTTTTTATATTATCATATCAAGCTTAAAAGCCTTGATCTGCCTTATCCTCAGATAGGATTTGATTTCAGGTTCTTTTTTCTGTTGTCTGTCAAACGGCTGTTTCAAATTTTTCTTTGTCATATGGATTATTTTTTTCACCATTTTCATTTTAAGGATCCTTATACAACCGGTTATGCTACAAAAGAATTATTAAACGGCCGGTCCGGGTTTGTCTGTCTGATTGAAGAAGAAGATTTCTATAAACGGTTTATCAAATCAACTCCAGACCCCCTTTTCCTTTTAATAGAGCTTCAAAAGGACATCGACAAACCCATTATCATTATCCCTGAAGATATTATTTATGTCACAAAACCAATGAGAAAGGATTTGAGTATAACTGATATTCTTTTCGGAACCCATGAAAAACCCGGAAAAATAAAACGATTTTTAACGATAGTGAGACGTCCTGAAAAAATCAGAGTTGAACTTGCAGACCCGGTTAATCTAAATGAATTTCTCGCCAGACCGGAAATTGAGCAGCTTGATTCTGAATTTCAAACTCACAAATTAAGAAGTTATCTGGTCGATATTCTGAACCGACAGAGAAAAAGTGTTACCGGTCCTGTATTAAAATCAAGACAGGAAATCACTGAAGATATTTTAACCCGAAAATCCTTACGCGAATACCTGGCTGAATATGCCTCACAAAATAATCTAACTTTGAGCAAGACCCATAAAAAAGCTGCCGGTTATATCAAAGAAATCGCGGCCAATTACAACTTACAGATTATCAATATAGCAGAAAGAATCCTAACCTGGGCGTTTAAAAATATTTTTGAAGACCTGGTTCTCAACCAGAAAGAAATCAATCGCATGAGAGAAAAATCAACCAAAGCACCTCTCATCCTTGTCCCCTGCCATAAAAGTCATTTGGATTACCTCTTGCTCCCCTATGTCATGTTTAGGAATAATATGCCCTGCCCCCATATTGCTGCCGGTAAAAATTTATCCTTCTGGCCTCTGGGCCCTTTGTTCAGGCGTGGGGGAGCTTTTTTTATCCGAAGAACATTTAAAGGTGCTCCCTTTTATGCCAAAATTTTTTCTGCATACCTTGAAAAACTTCTTTATGAAGGGTTTAATATAAAAATTTTTATTGAAGGCGGAAGAAGCAGAACAGGAAAACTTTTAAGCCCAAAACCAGGCGGCATCGCTATGCTGATCAATGCCTATAACAATGGGGCCTGTGACGATCTTTATTTTGTCCCCATATTTATTGGTTATGACCATGTCCTTGAAGAAGATGCTTATCTCAAAGAAATTGAAGGAGGCAAAAAAAATCCTGAAACATTAAAGGGACTAATTCATGCCCGCAAATTTTTAAAGAAAAAATATGGTAAAGTCTATATGAGATTTAATGAACCCATTTCCATTAAAGCATATATTCAGGAAAAAAATATAGATATTTCCAAGACCTCGAACGAAGACTATATTCAATTCATAAAAGGGTTTGGATATAAACTGCTGAATGCAATCAATACCCATGCGGTGGTCACTCCCCATGGTATTATTGCCAGTGCTGTATTGAATTGTTCAAAAAACACCTTTGCAAAAAAACAGATGATGGCCAGAGTGGACACCTATATGAACATGCTGACCTTCATGAATGCAGAGCTTTCGGAAACGCTCTTGATTGATCCTGATAATACCTTAAACTCGGTAGTCAATAATTTTATTTCAAGAAATTTTATTGAGCTTGCAGATGAGGATGACGACGATATCACAGAACACACCGTTTTTATTGTTAAAGACAACAAGCGCGCTATTCTGGATTATTATAAAAATTCAGTCATCTCCTTTTTTGTTCATTTTGCCTACACTGCTGTGGCCATACTTGAAACCGACAGGTTCCAATTTTCTTCTTCAGATCTTGTGATCAGATATAAATTCCTGGAAAAAATATTTACCGATGAATTTTTCTTTGACGAGGAAACCACCTATGAAGAAAATATTTCAATTTGTATTAAAGGATTCATAAATGAGGGGATACTCGTACCTGATTCACCTGAATTAGATATGTTTCGCATCACTTCCCAGGGATTAAGGAAACTCAAATGGGTTGCCGCCTTTTTACAACCATTTTTCGAATCCTATAAAACCGCTCTTCTTTATTTTGAAAAATATGAAGCCGGTAAACATAAAGGAAAAGAAAGGGTTAAAAAAATCCATTCTATCGGAACAAAACTTTATAAAGGAAAAATCCTAACTCTAAAGGAATCTTTGTCCCAGGTGAATTATAAAAATGCTGCCAACTATTTTACCAAAAATGGGGTTAACGGGTCTAAAGATCATATACAGATTGAATATTACAAGAATATTCTTGACCGGTTAATTCTTTTAATCGCATCATAAACCCATGAAAGCACTTATCCTTGCGGCAGGATTCGGGACACGGCTTTTGCCCTATACAGAAAAAATTCCCAAGGCGTTGTTTACAGTGTTGTCCATCCCTATGCTTGAGCATGTTATAAAAAAACTTGTGGCCACCGGATGTGAACAAATCCTGATCAACACCCATCATTTGTATCTACAAATAGACGCTTTTATTGCGCAAAAAAAATATACTGTTAACATTCAAACGATCTATGAGCCGGCCATTCTTGATACTGGCGGTGCCATTGCCAATGCAAAGCCTTTTTTAAAGGACAGTCCTTTTTTTGTCATTAATTCTGATATTATTTCAACTGTTGATCTTAAAAAGATATACAACTTTCATGAAAAATCCAATTGCCTGGCAACCCTTGTGCTTCATAATCATGATAAATTTAATAAAGTAAAAATCGATGAGCAGGGATATATCCAAAAGTTTGATTCAAAAACAGATGGTCTTGCATTTACCGGCATCCAGGTTTTGTCCCCTCAAATTTATGACTTCTTTCCCGATAAAAAAGTATTTTCAAGCATTGAGGTATATCAAAGCCTTTGCAGTAAAAAACAGGTGCAAGCATTTGTAGAAAAAAATATCTTCTGGTCTGATATTGGCACACCAGACGACTATTCAATGACCTCCCTTCTTGAATTAGCGGCATCAGGGTTTGGGATAACGCAAGATCAAATCAAAAACATTCAACTTGATCCGCTTGCAGGGGATGGATCTGACAGAAACTGGTACCGGGCAACATATAAAGCCAGGTCTTTTATTATTTCAGACCACGGTATTTGTATACCCGAAAGTGATCCGCTTTTACAGCTCAATGCCTTTCTTTATATCGGGAACCATCTTTATTCAAAGGGCATTCCTGTTCCCCGTATCATAAATCATGACACCCTTTCAGGAATGGTAATCCTTGATGACCTGGGAGATGTCCATCTTGAGACCCAGATCAACCAAAAGCATAACAGTGACTTCACCATAAACATCTATAGAGAAGTGATGGACCGGCTGATTGATTTTTCCATAAAGGGGTTTTACGGATTTAAAAAAGAATGGACCTGTCAGACAGAGACCTATTCAAAAGAATTGATTATTGAAAAAGAATGCCGATATTTTATAGAAGCCTTCATTCAAAACTATTTAAATCTGGATATCACCTTTCATGAATTTTCAGATGAATTTGAGCATATTGCAGATCATGCCCTGAAACATGGATTTATCGGTTTAATGCACCGTGACATGCAATCAAGAAACATTATGATACAGAACAGCCACGTTTATTTTATTGATTTTCAATCGGCAAGATTAGGGCCTTTGCAATATGATCTTGCCTCTTTGCTGATAGATCCTTATGTTAACTTAAAAGATCAAACAAAAAATGATCTTTTGCAATATGTCCTGAAAAAATTAAAATTGAACGGAGTAGAAAGGCAAAATTTTTTAAACTGTTATCAATATTGCTGTTTGACAAGAAACTTACAATTTCTTGGGGCCTTCAGTTTTTTAAGTCAAATAAAAAAGAAAAAGGGCTTTGAGCAGTATATCCCTGATGCTGTAAAATCATTAAAAAAAATTATGACTGATTTGAATACAGACAAACTTCCTAAGTTATCAAACCTTGTTCAAGCAATTTAAGGAGTCATTTAGAATGGAAAAAATAAATATCATGATCAATGGCCTGCCAGGGAACGTTGCAAAAAGAATGGCCCGGGTTGCCATCACGGATGACAGATTTAATGTGGTCCCCTTTTCCCTTACCGGTCAGGAAATCGAAGAAAACACCATAACCATTGACCAAACACCATTTGAACTTATAAAACCCGACACAAGGGATGATAAAATCAGTCGGGTTAAAACTCAGTTTACCGCCTTTATAGCCATTGATTATACGCATCCAACGGCTGTTAATTCAAATGCCTTGTTTTATACCCGAAATCAGATTCCATTTGTCATGGGAACCACAGGGGGAGACAGAGAACAACTTGAACAGATTGTGAAAAATTCTTCAACACCAGCTGTTATTGCACCCAATATGGCCAAACAGATTGTAGGATTCCAGGCAATGATGGCATATACTGCAAATACTTTCCCTGGTCTTTTTGAGGGATATACCCTTGAAGTGAAGGAAAGCCATCAAAAGGGAAAAGCAGACACCTCAGGCACAGCCAAAGCAATGGTGGGATATTTTAATCAATTAGGGACTGATTTTGATGTGAATAAAATCCAAATGATCAGAGATCCTGAAGTGCAAAAAAAAGAGTGGGGCATTCCTGAAGCACATCTGACAGGTCACGGGTGGCATACCTATACTTTAACATCTTCTGACGGATCGGTTTTGTTTGAATTTAAACACAATATTAATGGCCGGGATATTTATGTCAGCGGCACTTTTGATGCAGTTCTGTTCCTTAATGAGAAGCTTGCAAATCCGGACAACTCAAAAAAATCCTATACCATGATGGATGTATTAAATAAGGCATAGTCATTTTCAGCCCTGATTATTTATGCATAATAATCTTTATACCATTTAATAAAATTGTTTATTCCCTTGGTGATGGATGTAGAAGGTTTAAACCCTGTATCATTTATTAAATCATTTACGTCTGCATAAGTTGCGGGGACATCTCCTGCCTGTAATGGCAAATATTTTTTAATCGCTTTTTTACCGATGGCCTTTTCAATGGCTTCAACAAAGGCCATCAGGGAAACTGGCTGGTTATTCCCGATATTATACAATTTATACGGAACACAACTGGTCGACGGGTTGGGTGCATCTGACCTCCAGTCCGGATCTGCAGTTGGGATAGTGTTCATTACCCTGACGACACCTTCAACAATATCATCAATATAGGTAAAATCTCTTTGCATATTTCCGTTATTAAATACTTTTATAGGCTCATTATTCAAAATAGCCTTTGTAAAAAGAAAAAGAGCCATATCCGGTCTTCCCCAAGGGCCATACACCGTGAAAAATCTAAGGCCTGTTGTAGGAAGATTGTATAGATAGCTATAGGTATGAGCCATCAATTCATTCGCTTTTTTGGATGCAGCATAGAGGCTGATGGGATGATCCACATTGTGTCGGACAGAAAACGGCATAGTGGTATTCAACCCATAAACAGAACTGCTGGAAGCGTAAACCAGGTGTTTGACACCTGAATGCCGGCACCCTTCCAGTATATTACCAAAACCGACCAGATTACTATCGATATAAGATGCAGGATTTTTAATGCTGTACCGAACGCCTGCCTGGGCAGCAAGGTTTATAACATAATCAAATTGATGAGTTTTAAACAGTTTTTTTATTTTTTCCCTGTCAGCCAGGTCAATCAGCTGGAATTCAAATTTGGGGTCTTTTTCAATAATAAAAAGTCTGGCCTTTTTAAGGTTTACATCATAGTAATCATTTAAATTATCAATCCCGCAGACATTATGGCCCTCTTTGAGCAGGCGGTATGTTAAGGTAAATCCAATAAACCCCGCCGTTCCTGTAACAAGAACATTCATCATTATCCTCTGTTCTTTCATCATGTTCATATTGAAAATAAACTCTTATTTCGATCTGTTTATCACAAATGAATGACCAAGAACAATGAAAATCATGCGAACAAAAAAATCCATCAACATGTTACAACTTTCATCGCAAGCATATTTATAAAACGGGCGAATTATAAGCAACAAGTAACAAATCCCCGTTACTCATACCTTCCTTAGATTTCCTGATTAATCTTGATATTTAAATGATACTCTCAAATTCGTTCTAAATTGTGCCGGCTTTCCCTTCTCAACTTTAATATCAAGTTTCATTACTTCTGCAACTCTTAAGTCTCTCAATGATTTTGATGCCCGGTCAATGGCACTGGTAGCCGCATCTTCCCAGGACTTTTCGCTGCTCCCTACAAGGTCAATAATTTTGTATACACTGTCACTCATGCGTTCCCTCCTGTAATAAAATTTAAAAAGTTAAAGCTGAAATGGTAGTGAATTTGAAATCAGATTATTCGCACGGGTTCAGAATTGATGCTCAGATGAGTATAATTATAGAATAATATAAAAAATTGTCAAACGGTTTTTACGTGTAATCTTCAGGTTATGGAAAAATTATTTTTTCAAGAATAAGTCCAAAAAATTTATGTGTGCCTTTCAGGATATTCGATTCTGACGAAAAAATCCAACCCAACTGAGTTGAACAATAATTACAAATACCTATCTTCCATGAATATCCAATAAACCATGAGAATTCGGTTGAGGCTGTTGAAGCGGATCTACATCCTTTTGCATCGCTGAAACATCCAATCTCAAAGACATAGCCGTGGGGATTTACAAAGGCATGGTGAAATGAATTGTTTACGACAATCTGCCTGGACGGATTTGTAATGTGATTGTTGCAAAAAGCGCAAACAATGATTTCATCCTCTTTGGATAATGTATCCGCCTTCTTATCCGTCAATTGCTCAACCGATTCTTTACAAACCACAACCATACTACTTGTCCTTTTAGATGGATTATTATTCTTTATCCAGATAATATAAAGTTGCCCCGACAGGTGCGAAAGATAAAAATAAAATATTCAACCATGGGATCAAAAAAAGGGTTCCAAATCCTATATGAAACATTAAATTTTTTCTTAAAAATTTTAGCCTTACATTAAACGGTTCCATCCTTCTTGCCGGTATCAGGTCTGTGTTATCCCAGGCCAAAAAAACTACAGCAGTAACCGAAGAGATGATAATGATAATCGGACTGACAGGCGTCATTAAGCTTAACAGCATAATGATCAGGGAAATTACTACGGGAATAATTGCTCTGGGTATCTCCTGTTTGATCAGATAGAAAAAAAAATTGATCCATGACCCTTGTTCAAATGGCACTTTTCGGCCCAATATTATTTTTTCAGTAATTCTTGACATATAATCCATGATAAAAACACAGAAAAACAGTTGGGCGATCAAATAAGAAATAACCATGGCAATGCCTGCAAGAAAGATAGATAAAAACCAGGAAACCAGTTTCCATATATATATCAACCAGCCGGATTCCGGCATTTTCCAGATCATTAATAAAATTTCATTATGCCAGTATAGAATAAGACCGGATAAGACAAGGGTAAAAAACAAAACAATGAAAAACCGCAGTAACCCAAGCATCAAAAGTTTTGGAGTTTTTAAAGCCAGAAGTAACCCTTTGATATTATATTTCAGTCCATCGAGAAAATCCATTTTACGTCCTTTTATCTCTTGACCTTTTTTGTAAAATATTTACATCTGTACTATAGAAAATTTAATTTTTCAACGTCAAGACGTCAAGTCTTCTGAAAATATTTTGTAGTTAGCGATTCACCAAAACGCAAAAAGCCCTGAGCGTTTATGTCGATTATGGCATAAACGCTCAGGGCTTTTTTAAAAGGATTAATCTGGCAGCGTTCTACTCTCCCACACAGTCT
>Ga0190329_1000131_pt1 | contig 21758 bp, 28 predicted proteins | sample 48720423_MG_FD_161655 | JGI IMG/M metagenome (GOLD analysis project Ga0190329, IMG submission 161655) | Hydrothermal vent sediment bacterial communities from Southern Trench, Guaymas Basin, Mexico - 4872-04-2-3_MG | ecosystem: Environmental > Aquatic > Marine > Hydrothermal vents > Sediment ... | reverse complement strand
TACTTGAAGATGCAGAAGCGTCTCACACCAAAAATGTTTCCGTTTTCGTCTCTTTGGGCTGAGTCTTCACCCGTGTCTGGGCAGACAAAGGTGTCGACGTCAAAGCCCTTTAGAGCAAGAGTGCGGATTAGCTTTGTGCGAAGGTGTGGAGAGCGACTTAGAGCTTCACCGACTGGACGTGAGACGATTACGACTGCCTTTCCGTTAAGATAAGGAATGTCCTCGGAAAGAAGAACAGAGACCCCACTCGTAGATTTGGCTACAAGAGGGATGCCTGCAACGGAGCCGACAGGTTCTACCCGCTCTTGCAGGCGAATTGTGCCTGCAGTTGGAATTACGAGGACGAGCTCTCCGTCCTTGTAAATGTTTACAGGATGAGGAGTAAGATTGAGAAATATTTTCACTATAAACCTCCTTTGTTTAAGCTTCGTGGCAAGTCTTTATTGTCTTGCCAAACTTTGTTGAAAGAGACATAACAAATGTTAGCAACAATTGCAAGTATTAATTTAAAAAAGTTTGTGTGCAAATCGTCACACGAAACAGCGTTTCAGTAGCACAGCTGAACACCAATTCTCCCAAAACGCAGACACAAAGTCGAGGCAAGAGTCGTGCAGGCACGCCAAAGACAACTCCTCTAAAATGAAGTTTCAAACACAGACAAAAGACGTGCCTTTGTCACAGCTGATGTCTTCCGTCGCAAGAAGCCCGCAGGCGTGCTAGAGCAGCTACAAATAAAACGAAGTTGCAGAGACAGTCGTGTTGGAAGAGCTGTCTTTAAAACGAGGCGTTAAGTGCAGTCGTGACGACAATGCTGCGTTTAAAACGAGGTGTTAGGTGTAGCCATTGCTACAGCACAAGTGTTTCGTCTTCCGTCAAACGTCGTGGCGGAGCTGAACTTGAAACGAGGCGTTAAGGAGAGCTATCGGAGCGCAGCTGGCGGTGAAGAAGGTCGTAGTGGGAAAGCTTGGTGAGAGCGAGCTGAAAGAGAGAGGCGACGGTTGGGAGATGGCGTAAGAAAGTTTGGTTGCACAGAACGAATGTTTGGCAAAATTTTTTGGAAAAATTTTTCAAGTTTTTGTTGACAATTGTTGGCAAGTTTGATATTGTTTCTTTGGTTTTTGGTTAAGGGATAAGTTAAGTTTAACGTTTAACAAAAGGAGTTTAGTTATGGGAAGGAAGCAAATGTTAAAAAATTCAATTAGTTACAAAGATGGAATTTACAGATTGACTTACTTTGTTGACGTTGACGGGATGGAGCGAGAAATTGGCAAGTTTGAACATGAGCGATTAGATGCGATTATTGCATGTCGTGAATTGTTGGCAAACTTGCCAAGTTTGCAAGCAAAGCTTGAAGCTCTCACAGACCTTGAAACTTGGTTTAACGGCCAATTGACAAAGATTGACCAAAGAATTAAAACTCCAAAGACAAAAAAGACAACGAAAAAAGAGAAAACTGAGGATAAGGATGCGATTTTACGGGATTTCCTAAAGAAACTTGGCAAGTAAGATGTGTTGGCCAGTCAATCCGACTGGCCAATTTCTTTTGTGCGAATCGTTCACACTGTGAACAGTTCACACCATTAACGTTTCACGTGAAACACCAGGGGCATGACCCCACGCAGGGCGTGTTATTGTGCTATAAAGGTCTCTATTTGCGGAGGTAGATTTTTTGAGAAGGCTGTCGGAGTCGAAGACGCTACCGTTAGCTTCGAGGAGCACATCGGAGTTGGGCTTCTTACGGAGACTATCTGTTGCATGTAGACGAGGAGACTATGTTTGAAACGACGTTTTAGAAGGAGCTTAGTGGGAGATGGAGTTTAGCAGCAGAGTGGAGGTGGGCGGTGGACGGGCGGTCGGTAAGGTGCAGCTTGACGAGACGAAAGCAGAGGTGCGGAGTCGTTCAACATGCCTGCATGTTGAAGTGGCGATTCCGGATGTGCAGCATGTAGCTGTGCGGAGTTGGCAACGAGGGATTAACAATTGTTGGCAAGGATGAAGCTGCGTTGTGGCATTGGAGGAGGGAGCTTCATCATGTTCCATGATGGACGGCCGATGTGTTTGTGGTACAGCATTGGGAGAAGCTTCGTCATGGAACGCTTCGGTTGCGGCTTCGACGACGAGCATTGATGTTGGACGGCTTCGAGCCAGGAGTGCATCCCTAGACGGGGATGAAGAGATTGTGTGACGAGCTTCGTTTTAGGCTGCATCGGACGCTTAACAATTGTTGGCAAAGACGAACTTCGTCTACGGCTGTGCGACATGCAGCTTAGAGGTGGCAAGGAATGTTTAACAATTGTTAGCAAAATGCAGCTGCGTCTTTCGTCTTGCGACCCAGGAGTCCAACACGCAAGCGAGCTGAAGTGTCTTGGGGAGCGTCTCACGTCGTCTGTGACACGAGAGTCTTAAGGTGAAGCAGAAGGAGAGGCTATGCATCTACTGCTGTGACACGAGATTTAGGAGCTGTGTCATAGGCTGTGCATCACTTATGGTGATGACGGAGCTTACAGAAACGGAGCTTGTTTCTAGACTTACAGAATTGGAGCTTCTTTGGAGCCTCTCTGTCCAGAAGAGGGAGCATCTTCATCATGCCTGCATGATGCACAGCCTATTTCGTCTCTAGGGAGAGTCTTTCGTTATGTCTTCGTCACGAGAGCGTCTCCTAGCCGTCCAGCTGTCCAGCACTTATGGTGCTGAAGCACGCTTGTTTCGTATACAAGAAAGGGAGCGTCTTCCGTCAAGCGTCTTCCAGCTGCGCATCACCATATGCGACGGGACAGGTTTGCATCACCCATAGGTGATGAAGCTTATTCTTATATACTCCTCACTTACACCACCTCTTCACAGCTACAAACAAAACTTCGTTTCATTTCCAGTCTTCGCCACAAGACTGCGTTTAAAACCAAGTTTTAAAGAAAGCTGGGATGGTGGAGACAGAGGGTTTTGGAAAATAAGAATTTTAGGGTGTTTTAACGTGTTTTTGTTACAAAACGTACCCATTTAGGCGGTGTTAGACACAGACGGGAGCGGGAGCTGGGATGGTGGAGCTGTAAGTGAAACGGAGTTCTAACTTCCCTCACTCATGTTTATTGTGGTGTTTCGTTGTAAGTTGTTGGAATTATTGACACATGGTGCTGAGACGTTCAGAATTGGCCTTATTTCGTGCGTTTGTTTACGGGTGACCTAAACTACACGGAACGTGAGAAACACGTCTTAAACGGGCGCTGGTAGCGTCTCACGGCCTATTGTTACGGACAAGGAGCGACATAACATAACACGACACGGCTTGGCATAGTTCTTGCATATCTCTTAAGACCTCACTCATATATTATATTATAAAGACCCCCCTCTCAAAAAAATTTCTTTTCTCTCACCAGAAAACACCATAAAATTTTATTAAACTTATTTCTTTGTCCAAAGAAACACGAAAAATGCAACAAATTTACCAAAAACCAGAAACAAACCACTACAATTTACCAAAAACAAAACGACTGCACTTAAAACCGTGTTCCAACTCCAGCACAAAACACAAACTGCAAATAAAACGAAGTTTTAAGCACAGGCGTTCAGCGTTGCCAACAATTGTTGTCAATAACAATTTGACTTTTCTCTTGCCTTTTGTTACTCTACAACTTAGAAACTAAAAAAGGAGCAAAGGCATGTTAGAGGAGTTCTTAAAGAGTGCTGCAAGACATATGACGGAGACAAACTCTCCACGGAGACTTGCCCAGAAGGTTGCCGAAGACACTGGAATGGAGACAGAAGTCGTCCAAGGGTTGTTCGAAGACCCTGAGAAGGCGGAAGCCTTTCTTGGAAGACGTTACCTCAAACTCTCCGCCCTTCTTGCCGACAACCTCGAAGACGCCATTTCTAGTGGCGAACTCACATCTGGAGACACAATCAGAGCCATCCCTGTCGTCAGCAAAACCGCACGTCTCTTCCTCGGCAAGTCTACGGAGACATTCTCTCTTGGAGATGCCCTCTTACGTGCCTTAGAAGAAGACGAAAACGAAGACACGGAGGAATAACATGCAACCATTAGTCCAAACACCAACACAACCACAGCAGACTGCAAATAAAACACAGTTGCAAAATCAGCAACCTGTCGTACATGCGGATTTGATGAAGAGTTGGCAGGAGCTGTTGGTTAAAAGTCGTCTTTTAAGAGTCGGAGCTCAGGGAGATGCCCAGCAGGGATTTGGTCAAGGTATTTAGAAAGTTTAAGACTTACTACAGAGAGCGCCCTGTCGAGTTCGTAAAGGACTTGATTGGGGCGACTCCGACGTGGCAGCAAGAAGAGCTGCTGCATGGGTATGTTAAGCATAAGCAGATTGCCGTGCGCAGCGGTCACGGGACAGGTAAGGACTGTTGTGCTAGTTGGATTATTCTGCACTTTCTTTGCTGCTGGCCGAATGCTAGGGTTGTTGCTACGGCTCCGACATATAGGCAGTTGTATGATATTTTGAAATCTGAGGTCGTTAAATGGTTGAAGAAGTCTCTTCTAAAAGACCTCTTTGAAGTGCAGAAAGACAAAATCTTCGTCAAGGGCTTCTCCGAAACCTGGTGGCTTCGCTTTGTTTCTATTTCTGCGAAGGCGTCTCCTGAGGAACAGGCAGAGACACTTGCTGGCTACCATGAAGACAATCTCTTAGCAATTATAGACGAGGCTTCTGGTGTGCCAGACCCAGTGTTTCTGCCTATTGAGAGTTTTCTTACGAAAGAGAACAACCGAGTCATAATGATTTCGAACCCTACGAGAGCTAGAGGTTATTTTTATGACGTCTTCAAGGTGCCGACGATAGCTAAGCTATGGCATCGTCTACATTGGGACTCCGAGGAGAGTCCTAACGTGTCGAAGCAATGGGTAGAGCGCTATAGAAAGAAGTACGGCGTCAACCACCCTGTTTACCAAGTTCGTGTTAAAGGCGAATTTCCTGTAGGCGGAGACAATGTGCTTATTCCTCTTGACTGGGTAAGACAGTGTGTAGAATATAACTTCGACGACATAGACATCGACGATGACCGCCTCCCAGTCATCTGGGGCCTAGACGTCGCAAGATTCGGGAGCGACCAGACTGTCTTAACAAAGGTCGTCGGGCCATATGTCCAAACACCATTCGTTACCTACCACATGGACGGAGTCGATGTCGCCGAATGGGCAGCCGAGCATATTCAAGAAGACTTGAGACGCCTCGTCGGCGTTGCTATAGATGTGACAGGAGGAATTGGAGCTGGGCCTGCAGACCTCCTTCGTAGGTGGTTCAAAGGCAAGATTTTTGACGTAAACTTTGCGTGGAAGGCGTTTCATCCAGAATTTTACTATTTGCTTCGTGATGAACTATGGTGGAGAGCTAGAGACGCCTGTGAGAAAATCCGCTGGTCTCTTCCAGACTATCCAGAGCTTCTCGACGAGCTGTCTCTACCTAGCTTCAAAGAACAGAGCGGAAGAATTAAGATTCAATCTAAAGACGAACTTCGCTCCAAAGGTTTTGGCTCTCCAGACCATGCAGACTCCCTCGTCTGCACACGTTATCTGGAGCGTGCCTCAGCTGTTGCACGGGTCGTAGCAGCAAGGCGTGTGAGAAGAAGGAGAAAACGTAACTGGAAGGTAGCATGAGCAAAAAGAAAAAAGTAAGTCCACTCGAGTTTATAGCTCGTAAGATAGGCTCAGAAGCATTGTCTAAGTTCCCAGAGATGTCGAAGAGCGAATTTCTCGACTACGCCGCTCCACTCTTGCTCCGAGAATACCACGCATCTACAGGCAATCTTCTGGACGACGCAGACGCAGACTTCGCATCCTCCATCCTAGCTGAGACCTACGACATCTTCCACCAAGCTAGAAAGAAAACTTGGAAACACTACATCCCAGCAGCTGTTGGCACAGCAATAGCAACAGCTCTCGCCTACCTCGGTGTAAAGCGCACGCATCTTGCTGAGAAACTAGCTGCAAAACTAGCCAAGAAGTTCGGCAGCAAGATAGAAGCTGCACCCAAGGCTCTCAGCGAGGCCGAAAAGAATTTCCCTGCTGTAGCACCTCAAAACATCCCTACCCCCACAGTAATTCCTCAACCAGCTCGAACTGCAACGGGGTTTTATCGGGAGGTGCCTGTAGAGTCTGCGATGTCGAGACGACACTTTATGAAACCGAAGGCTTTGGCGGAGACTACAGGGGAGTATGGGACTATGGAAGCAGGAGGAAGGGAACTGCTCGGATTGCCCGAGAGCCCAGCTGTTGGAATGGCAGGCGAAGTCGAGGCTGGGGCGAAGAGTAGAGAATCTGCATTGGAGGCGATTAAAGCTATGAAAGACATGAAGTTTGTGAAGCCTGAGGATATAGATAGAGTCTTGAAGAACTATGAGTCAATAGTCTTTAAGGCAAGGAAGGGAAATAAAGATGTCTTAGAGACCGTAATCGAGGAACTTCGTAAAGGGGCTGAGCAGTGAGAACTAAGACAAGGCTCGTTACGCCAGAAGATAAATTTTATGTTTGGTGGCAGCAAGCGGTTGATGTCTCGAGTGAATTCTTTAATTGGGCAGAGAGAGCTTATGCATACTATGATGGAGACCAGTGGTCGCCTGAGGACAAAGCTGCACTAGAGGCTGTAGGCCAGCCTGCAATTGTAATTAACCACATTCGAGGCAAAATTAATCACCTCGTTGGTGTTGCTGCACAACAGGACATCTCTATTCGCTGCAAGCCTAGAGGAAAGGCAGATGCTGACCTCGCATTCGTTGCATCGTGCGTTTTGGATTACATACAAGATGTGAATGATTGGAGGACAGCTGACATTCGAGCTTTTAAGGATAGCGTAATAACAGGGCTTGGTTGGCTGGAGGCTCGAAAGGGACTGACACTGTTCAGAGATCCCATTAAAGTCGGCTGGGTTGACTATCGTGAAATTCTTGTTGACCCATATGCGAAGGAGCCTAGCTACGAAGACGCTCGATTTTTATTTCGCTATAGGTGGCTGGATGAAGACGCTGCAGTCGAGATGTTCCCAGAGGCTAAAAACATAATAGAAAACGTCGGTTACTCCTACAGGACGTCTTTCTTCGACAGAGCTGTCGATGTCCTCCCACTTAAGCTAACAGAGGGCTGGTATGACAGGCGAAGAAAGAGAGTTCTTCTTGTAGAGTTACAATACAAGCAGTTCGAGAACTGCCTTGTCTTTTGGGATGGAATGAGAGCGCAGCCTTACAGTTCTCGTCTTCATGACGCTGCGGTTCGTCTTGGGAAAGGATGGGTTCTGAAGATGCGTCTCCCGAGAGTTCGTGTTGCATTCCTTGTAGGCCCATATGTAATCTTCGATGAGCCTTCACCATATTTGCATGGACGCTTCTGGTACATTCCTTATATTTGTTATGTAAACAGAAAAGGCGTCCCTTACGGAGTCGTTCGAAACTTAATCGACCCACAAGACGAGATAAACAAGCGTCGTTCTAAAGCTTTACACTACTTAACTGCCCGCCGTGTCTTGGCGGAAGACGATGCCATAGACGACCCCGATGCTTTCATGGAAGAATTGGCATCGCCAGATGCTTTCCTCACATATCGCAGAGGCTACAACGTCCAGATTGAAAACGACATGCAACTCGGCCGAGAGCATTTTGCAATTATGCAAGAAGCTGCCAATGAAATGCAGCAAATAAGCGGCATCTATCCAGATGCCTTTGGTCAGCCTACAAACGCCAGAACAGGTGTTGCCATTCAGACTCGGACAGCAAACACACAAGCTTCACTCGCAGACATCTTCTCAAACCGCCTTACCGCCATCAAGGCTCTTGGAGAAATCGAGCTAGCTCTCGCAAAACAGTTCTATACACCAGACTTCGTAGCCCAAATCATAGACGACAATCCACAAGCAATGTCTGCCTCTCTGCGTGTCCAACGCAATCCAGAAGGCGAGATAATTCTACGCAATGACATTGCGTCTTTGGACGCAGACATCTCCGTAGAGGTTGGCCCATCAGTCAATGAACGCCGCCTCGCAATGACGCAGCTCGTAGAGCTAATGAAGTCAATGCCGCCCGAGGCTGCAATACTTATGCTAGACATGGTAGTCGACCTGTCAGACGTCAAAGACAAAGACAACATAAAGCAACGTCTCGCAATCGTTCAACAGGCACTATTACAAAGACTAACAACAGGAGGACAGAACAATGAAGACACCAGAGGAAATAATCCTTGAAGAGTTAGAAAACCAGCTTGAAGGAGACTCTAACAACGAAAATCCTGAACAGAATGAAGACCAAAAAACACCTGAGCAAGCTGCAGCACCAAGACAAGATTCCGAATATTTGAAGAAACTTGACGAGCTAAAAAGCCTAATTACCCAAACAATGCAGGCTCAACAGCAGCAACAGCCACCAGCTGAAGATAAAACGAAGTTGCAAGGCGATGAGGTTTTGGAGAGGCTGAAGAGGATGACTCCAGCAGAGAGGGCGGAGTGGGCAGCTCAGAATGGTCAGATGGGTGTGTTGAAGCTGATGGAGCTGCAGGACCAGCTTTATAGAGAGGAATTGGAGAAAGTTAAGGGAGAGGCTAAGACAAGTGTGCATGAGAGTATTGTAGATGAGTGGGCAGCGAAGAACGAAGACTTATTTAAAGACGAAGAGCTGGCTGGAATTGTGGAAGGGATTGAGAGGACGCTGTTAAGGAAAGCTGGTGTTACGTCTTACAAGGAGCTGTCTCCAGGGGCTTTAAGGAAACACCTTGAGACGGTCGAGAAGAAGGCGAAGGAGGTTGCAAAGAAGCTTGGAAAGCTGGAGGAGAAGAAGGAAGACAAAGAACAAGCAGACACAGCGTTCCGCTCAGTGGGTGATGTGAGTGGAATTGCTGGCGAGAAGGAGAATTTTGTTGATGTGACTAAGATGAGTGGCTTCGACTTGGAGTCACTTCCTTTAGATAAACTAAGACAATTAGAACAAAAATTATTAATGCAGTAAGGAGGTAAGCAATGGCAAGAACTGTTATCCCTGTAGGTGACCCAAAGGCTAAAGTAATCTACTCTGCGTTCCTTGCGAAGGAGTTTGCTGGACAGAGCTTCTTTGTCGGGATGCTTTCTGCAAGCGACTTCGAGCAGAGGACGAAGCAGTCTTATCTAAGCACAAGTCCAAATATGCCTATTCAGAGGCTGCGTGACTTGGAGTCTTCACAAGGCGATACAATTAAGTTTGACTTGGTGGCACAGTTGGGTGGTCAGCCAACATACGGAGACAACCAGTTGAAGGGAAAAGAAGAGAAGCTGACATTCTACACTGACGAAGTGAAGATTGACCAGGTAAGACATGGTGTTGATACTGGTGGAAGAATGTCTAAAAAGCGGACAATTCATGACTTGAGAAAGATTGCAAAGGATAGGCTTGTTACTTGGCTTGCTAGGTTTTATGACGAAAGTATTATGTGTTATTTGGCTGGGACACGTGGTATTGCTACAAACAATTGGTTGCTAGACACCAGCTTCAGTGGTTTTGCAGGCAACCCGCTTCAGGACCCAGACGAAGACCACATCCTTGGCATTCATGACAACAGTGTAACTAACGACATCGACGACATCGATGCAGACGACAAATTCTCTCTTGACTACCTTGAGGAGCTTGATTACAAGCTGTCTCAGATGGAGAACGCACCACAGCCTCTTTATGACAAGGACGAACCCTACTATGTAATCTTAATGCATTCTGCAGCCAAGAAACAGCTTCGCACAAGCACAAGCACAAATGACTGGATGGACATCCAGAAGAACGCAGGTGTTCGTGGCAGCGACAACCCAATCTTCAAAGGAGCTCTTGGTCGCTATGGCAAGTTTGTATTGCACGACTACGGCAAAGTTCCTGTTGTCAAGAATGCTGGAGACGTGTCTGTTGCAAGAACACTGTGTCTCGGAGCACAAGCTGCAGTTATCGCTTGGGGCGATGCGGGAAACGAATTTCAATACAATTGGCATGAAGAACTAGAGGACAGAGGAAACGTCCTAGTCGTCGACATCGACTTCATCTGCGGCATCAAAAAGACTCGCTTTAACGGGAAGGACTTCGGAGTAATCACTCTGCCTCATGCTATATAACGGAGCTAACCAATGCCTATACCAAAACCTAAGCCGAAGGAGTCGAAGGAGCACTACATAGCTCGCTTCATGAAGAACACTATAATGCAGGATGAATTTAAGGACAGAAAACAGCGTCTTGCGGTGGCATATGCCACCTGGAGACATAAGCATAAAGAAAAGAAGAGGAGGAAAAAATGACAGTTTTCACCGCAGATACTTACAAGGCACAGTCTCTTTCTACAGACAGCGGCAACGTTCTCGTAGAAAGGATGACTTTCTCCAGTGCTTCTGCACTGGCTGCTGGAGACGAGATTCTTCTCGGCAAGCTGCCACCATTCGTAACCCCAATTAAGCTGTCTGTAAAGCAGTCCAACTTGGGCAGTGCCAAGACCGATATCAAAGTCGGAGACGATGTTGCTGCTGCTGACATTACAATCGACGATGACTATCTTGTCACAAACATCTCCAAGTCCGAGTCTGAAGAAAGAGACGTCAAGGCTGTACTCAAGAGTGCTTCTACTTCAGCAAATTTCTCCATAGTCGTCGACCTTTATTATGTTACAACAGAGCTGGAGTAACAAATGCCAACCTACAATGACCTAGTCGCAGAAATCTCTAGGGAGCTTAACCGCCCAGACTTAAACAACTCCATCCCCGACATGGTTCGCCGTGCCGAGCAGCTAGTCTGGGCGGATGTTACAGGCTCTTGGCTAGAGCAACAAATTTCTTTGCTGACGACAGCTGACGTCTCCGAGTACTCTGTCCCTGAGCTTTCTCTCCTAATTCGCCCAATCTACTGCATCTATGACGAAGACATATTCCTAACGCTAGCTCCAAGCCGACTGCGTGACCCAATCTCGAAACAAAACGAAGTTTCAAATGTGCCTGAGTATTGTGTCTATAGTGTTGGAGAACAGAAGTTGTGGCTGTATCCAGCTCCAAGGGAAGGCGGAAAGGAGGTGCTGTTCATTGGAGACTTTAAGGATGCTTCGTTACAGGCTGGGGATGATGAGACTACGAATAGGTTGCTGTTGCATTGTTACGAGTTACTTGTGCTTAGGGCGTTGATGTGTGTCGTTGACCCAAGAATTCAGCTTTGGGAGAAGCAATATAGAGAGCTGCTTAGTTCTAAGCGTCGGCAATGGGTTAAGGAGAGAAAGACTGGGTTTACAAGAAATCGTGTAAGGAGGTGGTTTTAATGACTGGACAAGATTTAATTAAAGAAATTTTGATGTTTGTGCCTGAGGTAAGAGGCAGTGTTGATACTGTGAAGGCGTGGATAAACCAGGCAATTAGAGATATTGAGAGTGTTGAAGACTGGGGGTATATGGTTACTACAAAGCCAGAGACTGCTGCTAGTGAGATACAGTCGCCACTTGATATGTCTTCTGACAGACCAAAACGTGTATTTGCCTTCTTTATTGATGGGAAGCAGCTTACTCCAATCGAACCTTTTAGTGAGTTTAGTAAGATAGCTCTTGGTGGCAGCGGCTATGTTTTCTACGGACTAGAGAACGACAGGTTGCATTGGAAGCCAGCTACACCAATTCCATCAGGGACTAGTTATGAGATTAGATTCTACGCACGGAGTGCAGAGGTTGATGAGTCGACAAGTGATAATTGGTTACTTAACAATGCATACAGTCTTGTTAAGTATAAGACACTGATGCATGCTGCAGCTTATACAAAGAATGTTGACATGCTTCAGCAGTATGGTGGGTTGTATCAGCTTGAGCTGGAGACATTGCGTAGTAGATTTGGGATTATGACAGATTTAGAGAAACAGATGCAAAGCGGACGTAGTCAGCAACAGATTACGTCTGGAGGTAGCCAGTAATGGGATGCTTTATCCCTTATAGAAGACAAGATTGGGTAGAGTGGACAAAGCCACTTTGTGGTTGTGACTTTTTTGATGATGGCTCGTGTATTGGGTGGTGGGGATTTGATGGTAGCTACGAGGATTCCTGCAATTTGCATTATATGGAATATATGAATCCGTATGTTCCTGACCCAGTTTACAGCGAAGGTATTGTTGGGGATTGTATTAATAATGAAATAGCTGCCTTGCCTCAGGTCAGAGGATTCGGATTTAGACCATATGCATTGCCGATTACATCGACATTTTGGTTTAAAATGTCTGCTGTAGACGACACTGTAATTAGGATTGGTGGGATTGGGAACTTCACAATTGTTCCAAGATCTGAATTTATGCCATATGCTTGGAAGTATGCTATAGATCTTGATAAAACAAACAGCTTACTTGTTACACGTATGTTTAAGAATTTTACAGAGGGAGGCTACCCTCAGGAGCAGTATGAGGTATCAGCATCCGTGCCAAGCCTCGATGAGTGGCATTTTTTCTGTGTGACTGTTGAGACAACTAGAATTACGAATTGGGTATTAACTGTTGATGGAAGCGTTGCTGATGAGCAAAGTACGGACATTCTATTGATAGAACAGCCATATTTGTGTGATGAGCAGTTTTTGTTTGCTATGAATGCAAATCCAGAAGTAGACGGCTCTATATGGTTCGACCAGTATCGTATGTTTAACAGAAAGCTTTCCCAAGGAGAGCTGTATCGATTATGTATGGAAGACAGAGAACTGTCTTACTAAGGCGGAGGTTGTAGATGATTGAGCCTATAACAATTACAACGACTAAGGGTTTACAAGCTCCAGTACGTTCACTGACAGACAGCATGCTTTTGCCAGAGGGCTCTCTTGTTAAGGCTAAGAACTGCACATTTCTTCCAAATCAGTATTTGGCACTTTGGAGACCTTTATTTGTAGATAAGGGTTCGCTGGTAGAAAATGAGGACGAGACTGTCGTTGCAGCTTGTGTTGACTGTGGCTATCTTGCTTTTGCAACATTTCTCGATGGCACATATAGATTTTATCTATACAAGACAGAAGACTTGCAAGACGAGGTGTTTACTGTAGGTGCAGTTGCAACAGTCGATGCTCCTGCTGCAGATTGTGGAATTGCATTTGGTGGTGGGTATGCATTCTTAGCTATCGAAGGTGTGTCTCCAGTAATGGTACATCTTGAAGACGGAGCTGTCTACAGAGCAGGCTCGATTTTGTATACTGAAGCCAGCGGTTCTCCGCCACTTGAAATTTCCCCATATGTCGGTCAGGAAGCACTTATTACTAAGCTTGAAATAGACGAAAACTGTGTCTTATCAAAGGTATTAGTCTTCTTGTCTCGCAGTGAACCAGATGTCTTTGGTAAAGGCGTCCTGGTTGTCTATGTGAATGGCGTATTCAAAACAGCTTCTATCGATGTTGCTTACTACGGAAGTCTGCCAGACAAGAAGTCTACACTACCGTCTGGTGAGTCTGCTTACTATCCAGTAGAGTTTCAGCTTGGCGACGACGTGTCTTTGGCACCAGGAGATGTGGTCGAGTTTAAGCTAAAGACTGACGACTTAACAGCATCTGCTACAGGTGAGACGAAACTATATGTAGAAAGATGCTCGACAAAGAAAGAGTTTCTTGGACGAATTACTGGAAGTGATGTGCACATACATGTAAATGGAACACATCATCCAAAGGGTGGATTCTGTGCATATGGACAGGGAAGAGTCTTCATCGCAGAAGAGAAAGGAGACGTCTACTCTTCAGACCCTCTATTTCCTGGAGTCTTTGACGGATTCGTTAGAACTGGCTTGCAGCTTGTTGGTCTAACATGCAAAGACAATAATGTCTTGGCCTTCAGTGAATGCAAGTGTTCAATAATTTCTGGAACGTGGCCAGATATGCTCGAAGGTGTTGACGAAAAAGCCTATAGAGTTAGTTGGCAACACGGGCTTTTGTTCGTAGAAGACACACTCTTTCTAAGCTGGGGAGGAACACTGTCTGTCTTTGGAGGAGATCCGATACTAAATCCATTTGTTGCAGAGCCTACGATAAAAGCAATTCTTTCATACTACAGAAGACTAAATTTGCTAATAATGGCTCTTCCAAATGAAGGTATACATGTTGTTTATCAACTGAATGGTCTGATGGCTACGACATGGCAAATCTACGAAGCCTACGACGGTGAATTGATGACAATCTTTGGAGACTATGCTCTCTTTACAAATGGGCACTTTTACGAACTTGTATTTGAGTCTCTTTTAGAAGACCCAGAGTATGGGCTTCTGGCCTATGACGTTGAAGTCTTAACAAAGGCTGTCAACTGTGGTATGACATCTCAATTCGACAGAATGCTTGTTCATAGTGGATGTAATGGGCCAGGTTCTATAACATTGCTGTATTGCTGCGACTGTCCAAGCACCTCTGGTTGGAGTATACAAGGAACGATGGTGCCGTACAGCCAATGGCAAGAAACTACGGTAAGATTTCCAAATGTCAGTCAGGAAGAAAACCCACTTTGTGAAGTAACTTTTGGAAATGGTTTGGCTACAGCAGTCGACGAAATTGCTGCGCTTTACAGACATCCAATAAACTGCTTCGCACTAAAGGATGCTCCTAGTGGCTGGGCAGTAGCTGTAGACTTGAAGCTTGACCCAACAGCTCCAAAATCAATAGGCACTTTACTAGGTGGCTTCTCTTTATCTGTAACAAACCAGCAACCAAGAATAGGATTTGCAGTATGAAACCAATAGGTGGTTTAAAGCCAAGAGTACATATGCTTGAAAAAGAGCTTAAGAAAAATAAAAAGAAAACGGCTTGGAGTGTGACTTTCGTAAATGCTACAGAGCAATCTGTAACTCCCGTAGCCCGAAAGCTGGCTATAAAATACAGCCTTCTCTTAGGGAGCTAACAAATGGCATTAGACAGGGAAACAATTACAGCTGCAAATACAACCTCGTTTCAAGAACAGGCGAGTGTAGGACCATATGTTGTTGTAGCTTTGTTGGTGGAGAATGAAAGCGGAGCCGAGGTTACAGTAACCTGTAAAGTTGACGGTGTTCCCTTTGTGAAAGACTACAGTGTACCAGATGGAAATACGTTTATTTGGGATAAGAGGATTGTTTTGGCGGATGGAAGTACCATAGCCGTTGAGGCTAGTGGAAGTGTCAACATTGTTTTGTGTGGAGTTTTGTTGTGAGATATAGTAAAGATGAACAAGCATATATACTTGGTAAGTTCTCTTCAGGTGACACGGTTACAGTGTCTATTTACAAGCTTAGTAACGACAGTCTTGTTGTGGATTCAGCATCTTGTAGTGAGGTTGCAAGTACTGGTATTTTTAAGTATTTGTTTACTCAGACTGTGTCACAGAAAGAGTCTTTTCTTTGGATAATGACTAATGGAGTGAATTCTCTTTATGGGGAGGTTGTACTGGGTGGCTATATGGATGACATAAGAACGGAGCTATCTTTACATCGTAAGTCTGTCGAGGAAAGCAAGTTTCTTTTAAAACCAAGGACATAAGGAGGCTACAATGCTTAGACCACTACCAAAAGACAGTGGCCATAATATTATACAGGCAGGGACTAGAGTATATGTTCTTAATTTGTCTATTTCTGCAGGCGTCTGGACGCCTGTTATCTTGCCAGTATGCAGCAAAGGAATTGTCGTGAAGACCAGAGAGGGGAGTTCCTTTAAGCTTGCTCATGAGGCTGATGGTGACTACATTACTGTGAATAATGGAATTGAGCTGGCTTTAGCTGCAGCTGCAAATGAAACGGTGTTTTTTGTGCAGTCGGAAGTTGATGCTGTAATTGAAGTGCTTATTGTTAGATAAGGAGGGTAGTATGTTTGTAAGACTTGGACAAGGGCAAATAATAGACGTAACAAAAGAATGCACTTTTGACTGGGGACAGGAGCCAGCATCTTGTTGTGCATTTTTAGAAGTGTCTGGAGCTTCTGGAGATTTTACAGATGGTGAAACAGTTACAGGTGGAACATCTAATGCAACTGCAACTGTTTTTAGCTCATACGTAGATGGTGGAAGAGTTTACGTGGAAAATGTGAGCGGAACATTTCAAGCAGGTGAGACTATTACAGGAGGCTCAAGTAATCAAACTGCAACTGTAGATGGATTTGTGCCAGAGAGGAGTTGGCCTGACAATATTATACAAGGAAGTTTTCTTGATAGTATAATTAATAAGGATGTCGATGATTATTTAGAATGGGAGAGTTCTAGTTCTGGAGCATCTACGATAGCAAAAATACACGTAACTCCACCAAGTAAAGGTTATTATATAGTAATACCTACGTTTGGTACAGGCGAACAGATAGCGAAAGAATTTGCGGCTGCAGTAGACAAGATTGTTTATGTTCGTGCTGTCCCGCCTTATTCCTTAACGGATGGATGTGCAGCATCAGGCAGTGCTACCCAATTTAGTAGCTTTTTCACATTGTACTACAGTTTCATAGGGTATTTAGAAAATCAAAAAATACAATTTCAATTATATCACAAGGATAAATATATCTTTCGCTGGCGCATTCACAACATCAGAGTCTTAAAATTAGTAATCTAAAGGAGCAACATTATGATATACGATACAACAATCTTAGTACAGTCTCCGCATTCTTCACCTGAAGACAGACAACTTTACTGGCTAAATGAAGAACATACACTCCTAACCGATGGCTACAAGCTATTCGACTATTCGCCTTCTATCGGAGTCCAAGAGCGTCAGTATGCCGAAGTCCCTACAAACCATCAGCGTATTGATTACGAACTGATAAAGGCTACAATAGACGAATTCGCTCAAGCTGATGCTACACGTGATGATGTTGTGGCTTTTATCACTTCAAAAGGCTTTTCAGACGAAAGGGCTAACTGGTGGATTGACTTGTTTATTGACGCTGTTGCAGAGTTTATCCTACAGTCGAACAGTTTCGACAACTGTAAAAGCTGGGTAAAAGGCCAACTGGATGATGGCAAAACTACTGATAAAGTCACAGAGATGTTAATAGGGATGTTAGCTTTCGCAGACATTGTGAAGACTAATATCGTTGTCTATAAAAACAACCTGCCATACAAGCAGGTTACAACATGTAGATAACAATTAGGAGTGTTAGATGCCTTTTGTCGGAAGACTTTTACTGGAGCCGTTACCTCCAAAGACCATTAGGAAAAAGCTTCTTTGGATTATTCCTTATAACAAGCTAGTCTTCGAATTCAAAGTTTGTGAAGATTTTGTTTATATTGATAACAAGTTGGGAATAACTACTGCTGTGTCAGCTGGAACAACTACAGACTTCGCATCTATTCCAAGACCTCTTTGGCCTATACTACCTCCTTGGGGACGCTATGGTTGGGCAGCTGTAATTCACGATGATGGATACAGACATGGCAAGTTCAACAGAGAGACCTGCGACTTGTTATTTCTTCATGCAATGGAGGAGCTTAATGTTGCAGAATGGAAACGCTGTGTCATGTATAATGCAGTTAGAAAGTTTGGAAAATCTTCATACAAAGGAGGAACAGTTGAAAAGCATAATTGAAAACTGCTCTTTCGAAACAGTTCTTGCTATCTTAGGCATTTTCGTTGGCTTTGTAAAGTCAAGCCAGAAGGTTCTTCTTGGCGGAAAGCTTCGATTTAGGGACATTGTCGCTCAATCCATTGTTAGTGCCTTCAGTTGTCTGATGGCGGGGCTTCTTCTAAAGGCTGTGTTGCCAAAGACAAGTATCGAGTTGATGTTATTTCTCAGCGGAATGTGTGGATATCTCGGTGTTGCTGGCTTGGCAATGCTTGTTGAAACTGTATTTTTTAAAGGGAGGATGTGATGGCTTTTATAGCAGTACCCGACCCAAAGACTGGTGGAGTACAAGGCAGTGTTATGAACACTGCAACAGGAAATACGGTTTATTATGGTTTTAATTTTAACTCTGTAGCCGCATCAATGAATCAACAGCTTTTTGGTTCGCAGCCGAAACCGCCAAGTTATCATTCAGGTAATACACACTCAGACTTTGATGAAACAGAATATCTATCGTCTAAGATATCCAAGCTCCAAAGTCAATTAGAACAGATGCAACATCAGCAAGAACAAGCACAATCTACAAATGACTATGCAACCAAAATTATGGACACCGCTGTGTCTGCAGGGCTAGAGCACCAGAAATGGTTAGAGCAGCAACAAGAGTCACTCCTTGACTACTACAAACAAAGAATTGACAAGCCTGTTGGCGATGCTGGAAACCTAATGGAAGCAGGAGCAGCTGAACTAATGCGAGCTCAGAAGAGTGCAATGCATACAGTTACTAGCTCGTTAGCTGCAAGAGGCTTACTTGGTTCAAGCGCCGCAGAAAGTGCCTATGCTAAGATTGCTGGAGAGACGGCATCCAAAATAGGAACACTTGCTGCAGACACACAAAAACAAATTATACAAGTCCAAGCTTCCAGAGAAGCGGCTTACTTGCAAGCTATGAATCAGCTGCTAAATATTCCAACATTTCAAAGCTATGCTGAGCTTGCAGCTGCAGGAGCAAACGCAAGTCTTTTTGCTGTTCCAACAGGAGGTTTTTAAGTCATGGAATACCAAGATATTTATAACAAATTAGACGAGTTTGCATCACTGTCTCTAAGCCAAACAGTCCCAGTAGCAACAGGCCAACAGGGTTCAATGTATGCCCGTGGCGCAGGTGATTATATAAGAGCTATGTTCCAGACAGCAGCAACGGCATACAACTCTATGGTTGGATTGGCTGATGCAGATGCACGCATACGAGCGGCTGCGATGAATGCAGACGCTGCAATATTTAGTGCACAAGCTAGCATGTATAATGCACGATTAGGCTATGCAGGACGTTCTGATATGGCAGCAGCAACTGTAGCGGCTGCAGCAGCAAGAGCCAATGCAGCAACAACTGCAGCTGCTCTACAATATCAGGCTAGTCAGAATAGGCTTGCCGAGTCCCAAAGACAATTTGACGCACAACTGGGATTGCAGTCGGATGCTTTAAACTATGTCTCAAGCGTACACGACCAAGCTCAGTCGATTCAGAGTTTGGCGTATTCACTAGCAAATATAGACTATGACAGCACCCTGCATGGCTCTAGTAACGAAGGAGGAAGCAATGATTAACATAATTCCATCTTTAATGAGTGCTGCAAATACAGAGCTTCGTCTTGCATATGACTCTCTCTATAGAGCGTTCGACCGCATGCAAAAAGAATATGGCTCAGAGGCTTTTATCCGAATGGTAGAGACGACTCCAGAGTTGCAAGATGCACTCAAGGCTCCATCACTACATGCTCTTGGACTAATGGTAAAAACAGGCTTGGTTTCTGTTCCTGATGCAATCAGTGTTGTCCTAAAGTTAAAGCGTGCGGATCTCGAACAGCGTGCAACCTACGAAGCTTACAGGAAGTCTGTTCTCGAAAATGAGAAACTCAGGCAAGAGATTGCATCTACAAAGATAGCTGCTGTAAAAGACCTCTATACAATACAGAAAACAAAGCAAGAGATGTATACTGCAAAACATGACGAAATAAAGTCTCGTTTCGACACACTTAGAGAAACCCTGGCAAAGACATTCCAAACATCAATGTCTAACCAATCTCTTGCAAGTCTCGAAGGCGAGGGCATCCAGAAGTCTTATCAAGAAGCATTTGGCCTAATAAATGCTCTTGAGCAAAGAGCTCACATCTATCTAGATGCCAATCCAGAATTGCCTGCATCAATAGCTGCAACTGACGTCCTCTTTGACAAGTCTGTAATGGACAGTGTCCTCCAGTCTTATACACGAGATGACCTCGAGGCTATGTCGAAAGCCATCAGAACTGTTCTTCCTCGACTTGCTGCAGCTATAGAGCAAACTTCCCAGTCTCCCTCTATGTCTAAAGAGCTCGAAGACCTCAACTTTTTGTCTACGACACTAAGCGCCTTTAACATAATGGGAATGTATGCTACAGACAAAAGACTGCAAGAGGCAGAGTCTCTAATGAAACATCTCAAACGCTATCAGGAAGGAGAGTAACATGTATCTTCCACAGCCAGAAACAAAACGTGGTGTTAAAAGCAGCTTTTCGCTGAAAGAAATGGGTGAATGGGCTGCAACTGGTGCTGGGATTGGTGCTGGAATAGGGTTGATTGGTGGAGCAGTTGCGTTGCCTGCAGCTATAAGTGGGGCGCTTGAAGGAGGATTGGCTTATGTGACTGGTTGGGCATGTGGGAGATTGGCGGCTACTTTGGGGCTGGATGAGAACTGGCAGGCGTTTGCAGAGGTTGTTGGGGCGACGATTTCACCTGGAGGAGAGGTGTTGAATCTCGTGGGGAAGGCTCCGAAGATGTCTAAGTTGATTATGAGAACGTTTACAGATTTGGCTGGGACGGCTGGTGCAGCGTACTTAGGATGGAGTATGGACGATGAAGACCCTAGGAGAGGGATGTTGGTTGGAGCTCTTGGTGGGGCTTTGTTGGTAAGTAGTGGGAGGTTCTTTGATTTAGAAGGATTGGTTAAGAGGCACGGAGCTCAGATAGCTAAGAGAATGAATGAGCTACCTGGATTGAGGCATATTAGAGAGATTCCTGAGATTTATGTGGGGAAGGAGGCTGTTGGGTTAAGGGAGGCGATTGAAGACGGTATGAGGACTGCTTTTGCAAAGCATGCAGAGGCTCAGGAATTGTTGAGGAAGATTGCTGGTGCTGGTGTTGATGTAGATAGTGAAGTAGCTAGGGCGTTGGGAAGTTTGAAGTATGGCGTTAAGGTGAGCTTGTTGGATGAGCTTAAGAAAAAGATGCCCGAGATAGGTGAGTTCCTTGATGACTATATTAAGATTATGACTGACGATGCCAAGTTTATGGCTGACAAAGGACTGCTCGACCTAGGGACACTGGAGGCGTTTACCTATATTAAGAAGTCACAAGATTATTTGAAAGTACATATTCCTATTGTGCCTCGAATGGGAGAAGAACTCGAGGGTATGGAGAAGATTATTAGGAAGAAGCCTCGGGGGATTCTAAGAGCACAGCCTATTTTGAAGGAAGCTGGGATACAGAGACCGATTTCGAAGAAGCTGCTACAGCAACTCAAAGAGCAGACTGGAATAAAGAGTCTTAAGGAGTTGGCTCCTGGAACGAAGCTTAAGATAAAGAGAAAAAGCGGGAAGGTCGACGAGTGGACTGTAATAAGAAAGGGTAATAAGAAATACTTAATGCGGCACTATACGCCAGAGGAATATAAGAAGATTACTGAGGGTTATATAAAGCAAGGTGTCTGGCCAGAAGGGACTATCTTAGAGCCAAACCTTGTTGCTGGTGCAATCAAGTATGCAAGTGAGCGTGGTCAGTTGTATAAGAGGGCGTATACGTTGGATAAGATTGAACAAGCACTGACAGAGCATGGGCTTCTTGGAACAGCAAAGACGAGTGCGCTGTCAGTTAAAATCCCTGAGATTCGGCTGAATGATAGCTGGGGAATAAAGGCCTTCGGAAGGCTGAGTGGAAAATGGACTACTCCAGAAGTGGCGCAGGCATTAGAGAATCTGAATGAATTGTTTAACTATTCACCTTCGAATATTGCTACTGGCATACTGGGTGAGTTCACTCGGCGTTGGGCCTCAATGACAAACTTTGGGAAGAAATGGTTTCTAGGGCTGCATTTTAAGAGCTACATAAATCAGGCACTTGGAGACATTGCACTCTGTCTTGTTAATGGGCATAATCCATCGACTGTCTTGAGAAAGGGCTTAGAGGCACTTAGTGATAAAGAGTTTAAGGCGGCTTTCGAACGGCTTGGTGGAGGGTCTGTAGGAATAGAGCATGACACAATAGCAAAGGGCTATGACTATGTGAGTGGGAAGC
>Ga0190329_1000128_pt1 | contig 22084 bp, 20 predicted proteins | sample 48720423_MG_FD_161655 | JGI IMG/M metagenome (GOLD analysis project Ga0190329, IMG submission 161655) | Hydrothermal vent sediment bacterial communities from Southern Trench, Guaymas Basin, Mexico - 4872-04-2-3_MG | ecosystem: Environmental > Aquatic > Marine > Hydrothermal vents > Sediment ... | reverse complement strand
TATCTATTTTTCACACCTTTTTGCTTACCGATACACTTGCAGAACCCGTGGTAAATTACACATATACCACCTAGAAGCGAAAAGAAAATCCCCAAAAGGAATGTGGTAAAAAATGGGTTAGAATATATTTTGAAAAAGTAAGCAAAGATATAACCACCTCCTGGATTGGTAATAAACTCCCAGCCTACAACCAATTTGAACCTCAAGTGCTTAATTGTCAGGTTATCAAAGGGAATGGAATATAAAGTAGTGGAATAATTAATACCAACCTATAGCTGATCAGTCTTTGTAGGAGTCTGAGTAGGGAAACCATAAAATTTGAGTAATACGTACCTTCCAAGTGCATTGGTCAAGTTTAATTTCTTTTAAGCCTTCTTTTTTATAAAACCCTCACCTTATCCGTCAACTAATGTTTATATTACAATTCATTTCTATTAAGGGCAAAAATTACATATTGACATATTGAGTTTTATAGTGTATAGTTGGTTAAAAAGGGGGTGGTTATGCATTATCTAATTATTTTGTCGTTGGTATTAGTTTCCTCCCTATCCGGGGGACAGAGAGTTGTTGTCCAGGATAGTGAATTAAAAGCCAATACTTCTCCCGCTTATATCCTTGAAAACTTGACATTAGAGGAGAGAAACAATGCAATCATTCAGTTAGAGTATGATGAAAGGGTAAGGAATGAGGCAGAAAGTATTGAGGCTCTTTGGAATTCAGGAAAATACGATGAGGCAATCATCCTTATGAAGAATTCTCAACAATTGCAGGACGTTGGTATAGGAATTGCATGGAAAACCCCGATAAAGACATCTGTAAAATGGGGAGACGATGTATTGATAAGCTCATACGATTCTGTTCAGGTTGTTGACATGGATATTGACAATGCCACAGGAAACCTTTTTGCTGTTATTGTTTTTCCCAGTGGCACATACACCAACTGGACCGTTAATATCTCTTCTGACACGGGAAGGACTTGGTCTCAAACATACATCTGGGGCTCCAGTGCTGTTCTTGCAGATTGTGCTGTTCTCGGAAACTTTCTTTATGTTGCCTATACTACGACAGGTGGGGTTGGTCGTATCAGAAGATTTAATACTTCAGACGGAAGTGTTGATACTGGTTATGGGTACCATACTGTCATAGACGAAGGGACTGACCTGAGGGATATAGTGCTCACAAGTGATGCAGACCATAGCACACCTCACTATCTTCTCTACTTTGCCATAATGGACAATGATTCCTTAAGACTCTACTGGAGTGATACAGCAGCAACAACCTGGACAACCTTCAATCCACCGGTGGGTAACGCCAGCAGGGGGCTTGATGCCTGTGTTACTTCAATTTCAACTTCTCCTTACAGAATCATGTGGGCATCCTTCATTGGAACAGATAACAAAGTATATACGGTTGGTGGATGGTCAACATGGAATGTGTACGGTCCCCACGACACAACGGGAACCTCCTCTTCCTTAGTCACTTCTATTGGTGCTTACGGCGATACTGTGATCGTTGTCTTCCCTCAGACTTTATCTTCCGACTCCAATTATGTAAAATACAGAATAAGGTATACTGAGGGTGGAACTTGGTTCTATGGCTATTTATATGGTCCGTCTACCTCATCAAGTTATGTCAATGATGTTACAGCAAGGCTTGGTGATGGAATAAGCGTAGTTTATCAAACTTCAGGTTCATCAGCAGAAGCATATTATAGACATAGATCATACGCTAATCCCTCGTGGAGTTCTCCTATCAATGTTGCTGATAGCATAGTCCGCTACAATGTGAAACCAAGTATAGAAAGGGTTGGATCTGAGATATACGGAATCCTTTATGTGAATTATCCAGAACAGGTGGTACTTTTTGACAGAAGTGATTGGGTTGTAGGTATTGGAGAAGAGGAGGAAGAGAATACAGGACTTTACCTATCAACCATAGGCCCAGGAATATTCAATGGCCAGGTAGCCCTTACTTACTCCCTTCCCATTAATCAGAGGATAAGCCTGGATATATACGACTTTTCTGGAAGGCATATAAAAACGCTTGTCAGAGGCCCTAAAGAAGCAGGAAAACACTCGGTTGTCTGGAGAGGCGATAGGGAGGATGGTAGAGCTGCACCATCGGGTATTTATTTCTGTGTGCTTGTTGCTGACAGATTCAGAAAGGTAATGAAACTTGTGCTTGTGAGATAAAATTAAAAACTGCTTACTCTCTTTCAGGAACAAATGACACCACCTTATCAATTTGATGACAAACGCTGGGTAATTAAGAAAACAACCTGTAGCTAGTTTCAGAGTGCGAAAGGAAACACAGTGGAGCTGGGGGGGAAATTGAACCCTCGTTCTGAGTTTTAGAGTGCGGAATAAAACTCCCCGGGAGGGTCTCGAACCCCCAATCCGCCTGAGGCGGATTAACAGCCAGGTGCTCATTTATCCTTGAGTATCTCTTTATGTAGCCATTCTCTTCCCTTACCACTTTTGAGTTGTTTTTCTCTCTTCATAGCCATAGCTCTGGTTCTGTGTGTTTCATAGTATACGAGTTTCCATGGACCGGGATATCTTTTGGTGTAGAGGGTTAGTTTACAATCAGGATTATTATGTTGTTCAAGTCTTCTCTGAAGGTCAGATGTCTGACCTATGTAAATTTTACCCTGTGGGTTTACAAGTACATAAACGTAATACATAACTATAAAGAAAACTCCCCGGGAGGGTCTCGAACCCCCAACCCCCTGGTTAACAGCCAGGTGCTCTACCGATTGAGCTACCGGGGAGTGATATTAAAATTATAAAGAACTCATGAAGAAGTGTCAATTCATAAAGTGATATTACTCTATTAAAATTTCTGTTTCCTTCAATCGTTTCAATAGTTCTTTATAACTTGTGTCATTTTCACTGAAATTTGTGAAGCTTAATGAAAATTTGACATTTTTAGCCGGAGGGAATGTATTACTTTTCAAAAGATCTATAATTCTCGATACTACTTTTTGAATAGAATCACTGTCTGTGAATGGTAAAAGGATTAGGAAGCTGTCTTTGGTATATCTTCCCACAATATCAGATTTTCTTATTGACTGCATTATCTTATTTGCAATTTTATGCATTATGATATCCACGCCTACACCACCAAAGATTTTTTTCAGGTCTTCGTAATTTTTTACTTTAACAAGCATCAAAGAAAAGCTTATTCCATATCTTTTGGCTTCATAAAACTGAAGTTCTATAAACTCTTTTATAAGGATTTGGGTGTAGGTTTTGGTTGCAATATCTCTGTATGAACAAGTTTTCAATTCTTTTCTTAATTCGGCATTTTGATAGATGTATGTAAGAATATAGGATAGAAAATTCAGGGAATTCTGGATCCCGGTATCAAGCAAGCCTGGCTTTTTATAAAATAATATCAGTATAAATTTAAGTTCATTTCTTCTTAAATTTATACTCAAAGCGTAGGCTTCACTGTAGCCAAGTTGTTGTAGAATTCTTTGAATTTCGTTCCATCCCCCATCCGGAGTTATTTTTATCACATTTCCTAAAGAAAGTTCTTCCGGTACATTCTGTAAGATTGTATTTATTGTATCCACACAACTGTTTGTTGCCAGAACTACTTTAAATTGAGGTTTATGTGTTTTCATCTTAGACGCAACTATTGCACATTCTGCTTTTAATGAATTTTTTATAAAATTCAAATTTGATTTAATATAAGTAGTAAAATTCTCTACTTCAAGCCCACTTTCCATGAAATCTCTCAAAAAGGCAATGTAAGGATTTTTATTCCTGAGCTGTTCTTCTCTAATAAATGAAATCAAGTAAAAATCAATGTCTTCAACCTTAAATTTTTTAATAGTCACAGAATATAGTTTTCCTTTTATACTTCTTTTAGTATGAAAATCGTCTAAAGAATCTAAGCCTAATATGTGTTTTATGTCATTCCCGATCAGTGAATCCTTACTATCAATTTCCATAAGGGACATAAAACCAGATGAAAGTTCTAAAATGTTACCTTGAAAGTCAGTAATTACAAGAGGCGTATCCGCCGATTCAAATGCCTTTTTATAGAATTCTCTTTCAAACATATTTCGTGAGATTATAATCCCTATGCCCTAAACTATCAAGATGGGAGATTGCAATTCGGTTTTCTTTTAGTATCTTGAGTGTATGGTGGCTAATTAACCCGATTCTTAAGTTATTGACTACATTTGAGTTTAATTCTATAATTTAGTCCAAACTGGAGGTAAGAATGCAGGAAAGACGTTTAAAATGGATTATTTTTTCTCTGGTCACATTTATTACATGGTTGTTGTATTTTAAAACTACAGCTCCAACGGTTGTATTCTGGGATGTAGGAGAGTTTTTAGCATGTTCAGTAATTTTTGGAGTTCCACATCCTCCTGGAACTCCCCTTTATGTGGTGCTTGGGCGTTTTATGACAATCTTCCCACTTCCTCTTGCTCCTCTATATACTTTATTATCTGGTGGACAGCCGGTAAATACTGTGCTTAAAATAACTTCAGTATCTATGCTCACAGGAGCTTTTACTGCGGGCTTTGTGTATTTAATCATTTTTGAATTACTTTCACTATGGAGTAAAGATTTTCCCAGGATTTTTGCACATATTGCAGGTATTCTTGGGGCATTCCTGGGTGCTTTTGCCCGGACTGTCTGGATGAATTCTATTGAGGCTGAGACCTACACTCCATCCATATTTATTATTGTTTTCTTATCCTGGATAGCCCTTAAATGGTGGAAGGAGAAAGACGATCCGAAAAGTATTAGATATCTTCTCTTTTCCGTATATATTTTAGCTTTATCAAGCGGAATTCACCTCACTCCACTTGCTTTCTTCCCTGCATTATTCATTTTCGTATGGCTTGTTAAACCTGATCTCCTGTGGGATATAAACTTTGTAGGAGTTGCAGGCATAGCTCTGGTAATGCTATCAGCTTTAAAAATCGCATATGAACCAGGTGTAGTAAGTTACATTGTGCTTTTTGCCGGCATAGGTCTAATGTTGTATTATTTAGTAAAGAGAGGAAAATTTTCTGATAGTTCGGTTGGGCTGGAAGTTGGCTTAGCCATTACACTTCTTGCTATGCTTATAGGTTTAGTTTCAAAATCTTTATTCCTTTCTCTTGGTGGGTTATTGTTTGCTTCTGTATTTTTCTACTTAAAAGGAGAACTTTACAAAGATTGGAAAGGAATAGCCCTGATTCTTATGATCATAGGTTTTTCGCTGGAGCTTATATTAATATTGCGTGCAATTCACAATCCAGTTATAAATGAGGCAGATCCCTCTAACTTCAAAGCTTTTATGGATGTCCTTACCCGTAAGCAGTATGGGCCTACCAGATTCTTCCCCAGAAAGATACCTTTTATCGATCAGTTTAAAGTCTTCTGGCTTTATTTCAGCTGGCAGTACAAGGCATTACTTGTACCAGTCACTGTTCTCGGGATCTTTGGCCTTCTCACTCATTACAGCAATGATAGGAAAACTTTTGCACTTGTTGGTGGAGCATTTCTTATTCTATCCATTGGTTTTATCTTTTATCTTAATCTTAAAGATTCTCCAACACATCCTGTTAATCCAATAAACCCTAGGGAAGTAAGAGATAGAGATTATTTCTTTGCCGGTGCCTACACATTCTTTGCGCTCTATGCTGCGATTGGGTTCTGGGAAGTGTTGAGATTACTTTATGAAAATATAAAGAAAAAAGTTGCTATACCTACTGTAATAGGCATTCCACTTGCGCTCGTTATGATTGTATCTCAAATAGCAGCCTTTTATCCAGAGATAGATAGGTCCAGAAATTATATCGCAGAAGATTATGGCTACAATATGTTGATTTCCCCGGGTAAGGAAAAGTGTATTCTCTACACCAATGGTGATAATGATACTTTCCCATTATGGGCAGACCAGCAAGTTCTTGGATATGGTAAGAACGTTCTAATAGCTAATATGAGTCTTCTTAATACAAACTGGTATATCAAACAACTTAAATTATTAGGTGCTCCTATAAGCTTCTCAGTCGAGGAAATTGAGAATCTACCCCCTGTCTTCAGGACCCCCCAGGGTTATATATTCCTGAACGATATTATGGTAAGAGATATGATTGCTACATCTTCTGGGTATAAGGTGGAGAAATATGTTGCTGTAAAACCCGATGAAATGTTCCCCGGGCTCTTTAAAAAAGGGAAAGAGATTAAAATACCAGCAGTTTATTTTGCATCACAAAAAGAGTTTGCAGAAAAAGTTATTGCCAAAGCTGACAGTTTCAAGACGCCCATATTTTTTGCTTTAACTGTATCACCAGAGCATTACAAAGATTGGAATAGTTTTATGAGAATGGAGGGCCTTGCATATCGTATCTTACCAGAGATAAAGAGAATTTCAGAGCTGAACGAAGGTATTGATATTGAAAAAACGAGATTTTTATTACATGATGATGTTCCTGCAACTGAGTATATAGAGAAGTTTTCTAATGTGATTCCTCCTACGCGAAGTTTTAGATACAGAGGCATTTTTGATAAAAGAGTTTACAAAGATGAAACTCACGAAAAACTGATTAGAAATTATGCAGCTATAGCCTACAGATTGGGTTTTGTTATGGAAAATACAGGAGCTTTACAGGATGCTCTGGAAGAGTGGTTATTTGCTAAGGCCTTGCTGGATAACATAACTCAAAAGGGAAAGATTATAATGCAGCAGAAGATATTTACTCTGGTTAAAATTGCCGATCTTCAATATCAATTGGGGCGATTTGATGATGTAATCAAAACCTGCAAGAAGGGGCTGGAAGAGTCTCAGATAAGCTTATTTTATACCTATATGGGGAAAGCATTACTTGCTAAGGGTGATACTGTTGGTGCGGTGTCTTATCTGGAAATGGCGAGAGAAATGGAACCGAGAGATTTTGATAACTATAAATATCTCATTACTGTGTACCTTAAAAAAGGTGAGATAGAGAAAGCTAAGAGACTCCTTGAAGAAGTTTTACGAAGAGATTCTACAAATGTTTGGGCAAAGGAAGAACTTAAGAAAATAAAATAAAATTTTTAAGGAGGTAGAAAAACATGGCTCATGCTTATACCCCTGGGTTAAAGGTAACAAGGGCAACAATTGTAAAAAAAGAAAGACGATTACCTCTTCCAGGCGATGTTCTTGTTAAAAAGGGAGACAGAGTTAAGGCAGAAGATATTGTTGCCAGAACAGAATTACCTGGTAATGTGCAACCAATAAATGTTGCAGGATTGCTTTCTATCCCCCCGGAAGATGTTCCAGCAGTTATGCTGAAAAAAGAAGGGGACCAGGTAAAAAAAGGAGAACCTATAGCACAATCAAAAAGCTTTTTTGGCCTTTTTAAGTCAAATGTGACCGCTCCTGTGGATGGCTACATAGAAAATATTTCTAATGTTACGGGCCAGGTAATTCTTAGGGAACCTCCAATACCGGTGGAGATTAATGCATATATTGATGGTGAAGTTGTGAATATAATAGAAAAAGAGGGTGTAGTTGTTCAAACCAAAGCAAGTTTTGTACAGGGTATTTTCGGTATTGGAGGGGAACGGATAGGGGTTATCCATGCACTTGCAAAAAATCCTGATGAAGAAGTAACCGAAGATAGAATAACTGAAGACATGAAGGGCAAGATAATTATAGGAGGGAGTTTTGTTACAGCTGAAGCTCTGAGAAAAGCTGCACGAGTTGGTGCTTGTGGGATTGTAGTAGGGGGTATAGATGATAAAAATCTTAAGGAATTCCTGGGATATGACATAGGTGTTGCTATAACTGGTAATGAGCAGAAAGGAATCACTCTTGTTGTTACAGAAGGGTTTGGAAAATTAAAAATGGCCAAGAGAACTTTTGATCTACTTGTTTCTCTTCATGGTAAAAAGGGTTCAATTAACGGAGCCACACAAATTAGGGCAGGAGTTATCCGTCCCGAGGTTATAGTCCCCCTTGAAGAGGATGTGGAGATTAAAGAATCTGGTGAAGAACTGAAGGAAGGACTTGTAATTGGTACATACGTGAGGGTAATCCGGGAGCCTTATTTTGGAAAAATTGGAAGGGTTACCGCATTGCCTCCTGAACTTCAGGTTATCGAGACTGAAGCTAAAGTCAGGGTTCTGGAATTAGAACTCGAAGACGGAAGAAGAGTTATTGTTCCTCGTGCCAATGTAGAAATAATCGAGGAGTAATTTCATGATTAAAGACAAAAAAGTAGTGGAATCTCAGGTCTGTCAGAAATTAACAGAATCTGCTTCTTTCGTTGTCCTTGCAACTGCTAAGAGAATGGAAAGAAGTGGAAAAGAGGTGCTCCATCTTGAGATAGGAGAGCCAGATTTTTCACCACCTCCAGCAGTAAAGGAAGCAGTTTATGAATCCCTTGAGAAAGGGGAGACGCATTACACCACACCGCAGGGAATCAGGGAATTAAGGGAAGAAATTGCCAGATATGAAACAGAATTTCGTGGGGTTGAAATTGATCCGGATAGGGTGATAATTACACCAGGCGCTAAGCCTATAATTCTTTTTACCCTTCTATCATCAATTGATCCAGGAGAGGAAATTCTTTATCCAGATCCAGGCTATCTTTCCTATAAAAGTTTGATAACTTTCGTTGGAGGGGTCCCTGTTCCATATCATCTTAATAAGAATGAGGGCTTTTCTTTGGATTTTGATCATCTTTCAAAACAGATTAATAAAAATACAGCCGCTATTATAATCAACTCGCCATCAAATCCCACCGGGAGTATGTTAAAAGAAGAGGAACTTAAAAGGCTTTTGGAAATTGCCAGAGAGCGTGAACTTCTTATAATATCAGACGAAGTTTATTCCAGAATTATTTATGATAACAAGTCACATGTATCCATTTTTAAATTCGTTACCGAGGATGACAAGGTGGTGCTTATAGATTCCTTTTCTAAAACGTATGCAATGACCGGTTTCCGTCTGGGATACGGAATTTTACCCAATGAGCTTGTAAGACCTATTGTTAAATTGATTCAGAATTCCTTTTCATGTGTCCCACAATTTATACAGAGGGGAGGCATTGCAGCGATAGTAAATGGGCAGGAATATGTGAAAGCCATGGTGCAGGAATTTGAGCGTCGTAGAGATAGGATTTATGAGCTTTTAAAAGAAATTGATGAGATCCAGGTACACAAACCAGAAGGTGCTTTTTATTTCTTCCCGGAAATAAGAATAGATATTCCTTCAGCGGTAGTATTTGCACAATATCTGCTGGAAAATTTTGGAGTTGCACTTCTCCCTGGAGAAGCTTTTGGTGAGCAAGGACAGAAGCATGTAAGAATCTCTTTTGCGAATTCTCTTGAAATTCTAGAAAAAGCAATTAGGCGTTTTAAAGAAGCCCTGGTTGCTTGTAAAAAAAGCACAATCTCTATGTCCTGATCAGTGTTTAACTAAAATGTAAATCATTAAGAATATAAAAAGCACAGTAAATAGGTTCATTACCAGTTGAAAAGAAAAACTAAAGCTAAAAAATAAAAGATTTAATGAAAACTTATTTATTCCGAATTTAAGGTTATAAAAAATAACTCTCTTGGCAGGTCCTTCAGGGATTATCAGAGAAATTAACTCTCCCAAAAAGGTGCCAAACATGGCCCCTACAAAAAGTGAAATCAGTATATTTTTTGTACTTCTTCTCAAAAGCATTTTAGATTACCTGTAATATTTTTGAACTCATTGTATTTTTGCAGCATTCAATACATATTCAAGCATTTAAATAATATTGGATATATATATTTTTTTCAAGAGAGGGTGGGGAGTTCTTTCATAGGCTTACCGATGTGTTCATTAGAATACCGTTTGTTCAGCCCGTTGACTATAAGGAATTATATAATTTAGAATAAAAAAGGACTAATTACCCTATGAGGAAATCTATATTTCATATTTTACTTCCTTTAGCATATACACGAGTAAAAATCTATCTTTCCTCCTTTTATCTTGCTTCAGACAAAGGAGGGTAATGCATTTCGTGTAGATTTTTAAATGAAGCAACGATACCCATTTCGTATAGATTTTTAATGAGGCAATTCGAGTGTTGACAAAATAAATTACTTATTTTAAAATATACCAAGTTTTATGAAGATGTTAAGCGTAAATAAAAATAATAAAAAAAGGAGTAAATAAATGAGAATACCCGGGCTCTCATCTCTTTATAACTATTATTGGTGGTATTATATAAGAGATGGGGGCCCGGGGATTATGGTTTAATCCCCGCTGAAGGGCAGTCCCTGAGGCCCCCACTTTATAGTGGGGGCCTTTTTTATTATTTAGGAGGTGAAATAAGATGGAAAGGATAATAACAGATGTTGAAACTCCTGTATCTGCTTTTCTAAAGCTTAAAAATTTTAAACCTGTATTTCTTCTAGAAAGCGTGGAACAAGGTAAAATTCTGGGAAGATACAGTTTCATTGGGTGTTCTCCAAAGAAAAAAATAGTGTTTGATAAAATAGAACCAAGAACAAAATTTTGGGAAGCACTTGAGCAGGAATATAAAAAAATTATTAAAAGAAATAACAGAAAGTCTAATTTGAGATTTACGGGTGGACTTGTAGGATATACTGGGTACGATGCTATCCGAACTATTGAAAAAATCCCGAACATAAATGAAAAAACTTTTGATATCCCTGACGCACTGTATGTTATACCTGATTTTCTTGTTGTTTTTGACCATCTGAAGCATTCTCTCATCATTGTTCACGAGGAAGATGAGGAGGAGAAAAAGCTTGCAAAAGAGATAAAAATGTGTCTGGAAAAAGAAAAGATAAAAAAAGATATGAAAAAAATTAAAGTATACGGCCCATATTCGTTAGAAAAAAAACAGGATTTTGTTAGTAAAGTAAAATTTCTCAAAAATTGTATCAGAAAAGGGGAAATTTTTCAGTGTGTTATTTCAGTGAGATTTGAGGGCAAAGTAAACATAGAGCCATTTAATATATACAGAGCCTTAAGATTCTTAAACCCATCACCTTACTTGTTTTACCTTGATTTTGATGATTATAAAATAATAGGCTCTTCTCCTGAAGTCCTCGTCAGGAAAGAAAGAGATGAGCTACTTACGTGTCCGATAGCAGGAACAAGGCCAGTATTTGAAAATGAAGAAATAAATAAAAAAATGGAGAAAGAGTTGTTGGAAGATGAAAAAGAAAATGCTGAACATCTTATGCTTGTAGATCTCGCGAGAAACGATTTAGGCAAAATCGCACTACCAGGGACAATAAAGGTTGATAGATATAGAGTGATTGAAAGATTTTCTCATGTAATGCATCTTGTAACATATATAAAAGGGAAAGTAGATAGTAAGTATTCTATTTTCGATATTTTGAAGGCCTGTTTCCCGGCAGGAACGGTCACAGGTGCTCCTAAAGTAAGAGCGATGGAACTTATAGAAGAATCAGAACAACAAAGAAGAGGCCCTTATGCGGGCTCGGTTGGTTATTTTGATGAAAAAGGTAACATGGATCAGGCAATCCTTATAAGGGCAATTTTTATGAGAGGAGATGATTTTTTCTACCAGGCAGGTGCAGGCATTGTTAATGATTCAGTGCCAGAAAAAGAGTGGGAAGAGTGTCATAACAAAGGGGAAGCTCTAAAAAGGTCAATTTTGATTTCGGGGGAGATTTAAAAATGAGAGTGCTTCTAATAGATAATTATGACTCCTTTGTTTACAATGTATATCAGCTATTGTTTGAAGTAGGCTGTAAGGAAATAATTGTTAAGAGAAATGATAAAATTACCTTAAGTGAAGTGAGAAGAATTTGTCCTGACTTTATCTTCATTTCTCCTGGCCCTGGTCATCCAAAAGATGCAGGTATTTGTGTATCATTAATAAAAGAATTTTACAAAGATATACCCATATTTGGCATATGTCTTGGGCATCAGGCAATCGCATACGCTTTCGGGGCGAAGATAAAAAAAGCGAAAAAAGTAGTTCATGGTAAAATAAGCGAGATATATCATGATGCTACGGGAATTTATAGAAATATCGATTCTCCGTTTTATGCCACACGGTATCATTCATTGGTAGTAGATGAAAGGACTTTACCGGATATTTTCGAAATTACCGCCTTTACAAAAGAAGGTGAAATCATGGGTATTAGAATGAGAGAGCATAAAGTGGAAGGGGTTCAGTTCCATCCTGAGTCCTATGGAACAAAATTTGGAATAAAATTAATAGCAAATTTTATGGAGGCATAACAGGATGAGAGATTTATTAGAGAAGATTGTGCAAAAGGAAGAAATGAGTAAAGAGTTATCTAAAGAAATAATACTTAGAATCCTTGATGAAACACTCCCGGAGGAGCAAGTTGCAGCTCTCTTGGTCGCCTTGAGAGTTAAGGGTGAAACACCAGTTGAAATTGCAGGATTTGCCGAAGGTATATTGGAAAGGGCAATTAAACCTGATTTAGAGGGAATTAAACCTGACATTGATACATGTGGGACAGGAGGAGATGGTAAGAATACGTGGAATATCTCAACTGCCATCTCTCTTTTGATTGCGTCTGATGGAATAAAGGTAGCAAAACATGGAAACAGGTGTGTATCAAGTACAAGTGGAAGTGCGGATGTACTTGAAACAATGGGTATAAAGACTGTTCTTGCTCCTTCCGAAGTTTCTACATACTTAAAACGGTATAATTTCGCATTTTTATTTGCTCCGATTTTTCACCCAGCGATGAAAAGAGTTGCTAATATTAGAAAAAATCTTGGTATCAAGACTGTATTTAACATGCTCGGGCCTCTTACAAACCCCTGTTTCCCAAGATCTCAAATTGTAGGTGTGCCAGACCTGGATACACTTAAAAGGCTGTCGAAAGCGGCAAATATACTGCATAAGAACATTTTATTCTATACTTCAGAATCTGGCTATGATGAAGTGATACCTGGTGATAGAGTTTACCTAAGTTTTTCTAAGGAACCCGAAAGAATAATTGAAGTAGACACATATAAATTTGGATTAAGGATTCCAGAGAAGTACGACTTGATAGTTTCCACACCTTATGAAAGTGCGGAGAAAATAATGAGAGTGTTTTCAGAATTTAAAGAACCTGAAAGGAGTATTCTTATTCTCAATGCCGCTCTGGCCTATCTTGCACTGGAATTGATAAAAGATTTAAGAGAAGGGATTGAGAGAGCTGATTATGTTTTAAGATCAGGTAAACCATTAGAAATTGTTGAAAAAATGAGGAAGGAAAATGTTGGAGAAAATAATTGATAAAACATATGAGAGAATTAAGAATATAAAGAACCTATCAAAGTTACGGTCTTCTCATAATATTGTTCCTTTAACTCCTCCTCTCTTTATTGCAGAAATAAAAAGGAAATCCCCTTCGAGAGGTCTTTTATCAAGTAACCTTAATCTCCTAAAAAAGGTTGAAGATTACATTAACGGAGGAGCGAATCTTATTTCGGTAGTAACAGAGCCTTACTTCTTTGGAGGTGATATTAAAGATATTGAAATTATTAAAAATAATTTTAACATCGGGGTTTTAAGAAAAGACTTCATAATTTCCAAGGAACAGATAGTAGAAAGTAAAAATGCAGGTGCAGATGCTATTCTTCTGATCGCCAGCATCTTGAATTACAGAAAGATTAAGGAGTTTATTCACTTTTCTAAAAATTTGGGGCTTCTTACGCTTGTTGAGTGTCACTCAGAGTATGATATTGAGAAATCTTTACAAGCAGGCGCAGAAATAATAGGAATTAATTCAAGAGACCTTAATACTCTTAAAATTGATTTATCACTTTTTAGTAAATTAAGGCCCTATATACCAGATGAAGTTGTAAAAATAGCAGAAAGTGGCATTCACAATTTTGAGACAATTAAAAAAATAAAATCCTTAGGCTATGATGGATTTCTAGTAGGGACAAAACTTATGTTGGAAAAAAATTCTGACAAAATTTTAAAGGAGTGGATCAAAGAATGGAAAAAGTAAAAACATTTATTAAAATTTGTGGAATTAAGAGAGTTCAAGATGCCGTATCTGCTTTTGAAGCAGGAGTGGATGCTGTAGGATTTATCTTTTTTAAAAATTCTCCTCGATTTATATCTTTTGACTACGTTAAACATATGTTGCGAGATTTACCTCCTATAAAGAAAATCGGTGTTTTCCCGAAAAAAGATACAAGGGTTATTGAGGATATGTCTTTAGAGCTTTCTCTTGATGGAATTCAGATATACCATGATATAGAAGGAGGTTCTGGCAAACTTTTAAAAATAAGAGCTTTCTTCTATCCCACCATTAGCAATGTAACAAACTATGACTTTCTTCTTATCGACTTTAAGAAGTCAGGCCTTGAGAAAATCCCGATACATCTTGCAGCTTCATTACAGAAAGAATTTGCTTCGATACCTACAATATTTGCTGGAAATTTGAACAAAAATACAATTAAAACATTTATAAAAGAAGTCAGGCCTTTTGGAGTAGACATATCGAGAGGAGTGGAGAAATCTCCCGGGATAAAAGATAAAAATCTTATTTTTGAAATTGTGGAAAAAATAAGGGAGGCAGAGCATGAGGCATGAATATGGTGTTTTTGGCGGAATATATGTTCCAGAGACCTTGATACCTTCACTTCTGGAGCTCGAAAAAGCTTTTGAAGCTTGTAGAGAAAATGCGGAGTTTGAGAGGAAGCTAAAAGAATATCTCGAAAATTATGCAGGAAGACCAACTCCTCTTTACTACGCAGAGAATATTTCCAGAAAATGGAAGAATGATATATTTGTGAAAAGGGAAGATCTTTGCCACACAGGTGCTCATAAGATTAATAATGCAATCGGTCAGGTTCTTCTTGCAAAGTTTATGGGTAAAAAAAGAATAATTGCAGAAACAGGAGCTGGTCAGCATGGATTTGCCACAGCATCTGTTTGTGCAAAGGAAGGAATGCAGTGCACAATATACATGGGGAAAATCGATGCCCAGAGGCAAAAGGAAAATATTTTGAAGATGAAGCTTCTGGGAGCTGAAATTGTAGAAGTTGATAAAGGTTCAAAGACACTGAAAGATGCAATAAATGAAGCTATTAGAGATTGGATTACTAATTTTGATAGTTCTCACTACCTTCTCGGTTCCTGTGTTGGCCCCAGACCCTATCCTCAAATTGTAAGACATTTTCAATCTGTTATAGGAGAGGAGGCGAAAATGCAGTTTATTAAAAAATGTGGATGCCTTCCCGATTATGTAGTTGCATGTGTAGGTGGTGGTTCTAACTCAATAGGAATTTTTTCGGCATTTTTAAAATATAAAAATGTTAAACTATTTGGGGCAGAAGGAGGAGGGAAAGGTAAAGACAAGACAGCAGCAACTTTATTCTATGGCAAACCAGGAGTCCTTCATGGAGCATATACATACGTGCTACAAAACAAAGATGGGCAAATTAAAGAAACTTATTCGATTGCTCCTGGCCTTGATTATCCAGGAGTAGGTCCTGAACATAGCTATTTGAAAGAAACAAAAAGGGTTTCTTATTTCCCAATTAAGGATCAAGAAGCAATTTCAGCATATGAAGAATTTGCAAGAGAGGAAGGAATAATTCCTGCAATCGAATCTTCGCATGCAATTGCTCTTGCTAAAAAGATTTCAAGAAAAGAAAAAGGGAAGAAGATCCTTATTTGTCTTTCTGGAAGGGGAGAAAAAGATTTAATTAATTATTGGAGGTATAAGAATGGTGAGCTCGGGTAGAAAATATTTTGTTCCTTATATAACAGCTGGTTTCCCCTGTAAAAATGAATTTTTAAAATATTTGAATCTTTTGTGCGAATACGGAGATATGGTTGAGATCGGAATTCCCTTTTCAGATCCCCTTGCTGATGGAAGTGATTTACAAATTGCCCATGAAATGAGTCTAAGACAGAAAGTAGATATAGATTTTGTATTTTCCTCCATTGCAAATCTCAGAGTGAAAAAACCTTTAATTATAATGAGTTATCTCAACCCCATTCTGGCATATGGAATTGAAAAATTTCTAAGAAAAGCAAAGGAAAGAAATGTCATTGGCCTTGTAATACCTGACATGCCTTTTGAAGAAGCGAGGTTTTTCCTCCCTGTTTTTGAGCAGTATAAGATTTTTTATATTCCTTTTGCAACAGTATCTACATCACCTGAAAGGTTTTTAGATATAGAAAAGGTCGCCTCTCTCTTTATATATTTTGTGTCAGTTAAAGGAACAACAGGCGGGAGAGATGAGCTTCCTGAATATACTTATCACAAGTTAAAGGAATTACGAAACCTCACAAATAAAAAGTTATTCTTAGGATTTGGCGTTAAAAAACCTCAAAGTATCAAAAAATTATTGCATCTTATAGATGGAGTGATAATCGGTTCAGAGATCGCAAGGAGAATTCTAAATCAGGAAAATATAGAAGAGTTTATGAAAGAGCATTTGAATTTATTAAAAAGGGGGGATAAAGATGCCAGAAGGCTGGTGGATAAGAGGAGCAAGGGGAGCAATAACCATTAAAGAAGATAAAAAAGAGGAAATTGTTAAAAAGGGAAAATATATGATAAATGAAATCATAAAGAAAAATGAGATTAAAGAGTGTGATATAGTATGTGTATTTTTTACTGTGACTGACGATATAAAATCTGCTTCCCCGGGATGTATAGTAAGGGAAATGGGATTAAAAAAAGTTCCTGTCCTTTGCTCGCAGGAACCTGTCTACGAAAACTCCCTTCCAAGAACTATAAGGGTTTTGATTCTTTACCATAGTGGAAAGAAGACAGTAAAGCATGCCTACATAGGTGAAGCCAAAAAATTGAGGCCCGATCTTCAAGAGGAGTCTGAAAATGCTGATCGTTTTTAAAGAAAAAACTAATATAAAAAGCATAGCTAACTTTATTAGAGAGATTGAAGATCTGGGTTATAAGGTAAGGGTTTCAAAAAAGAAGGGTAGATTTACTGCCTGTATAGTCGGGGAAACGAAAGACTTTCCCATAGGAAGGTTAGGGAAATTTAAAGAAATTGAGCAGATAGAAAGAAATACATATCCATTTAAACTTGTATCAAGAGATTTTAAGGAGGAAAGAACTATTGTAAGAGTGAACAATATCTACATAGGCAGAGGTTTTACAGTTATAGCGGGGCCATGTGCCGTTGAATCAAGGGAAATGATCATTGAGATAGCTGAGTTTTTAAAGGAAAATAATGTTCATTTGCTAAGGGGTGGAGCCTTCAAACCGAGGACGTCGCCTTATTCATTTCAGGGCCTTGGGACAAAAGGGATTGAATATCTTTTTGAAGCCAGGGAAAGGACAGGACTTCCGATTGTTACAGAAATAATTTCTCCTGAGCATATTAACATTTTTGAAGAATATGTCGATATGCTTCAAATCGGTGCGCGTAATATGCAGAATTTCCAGCTATTAAAGACAGTTGGACATTCTGAAAAACCTGTTCTTTTAAAGAGAGGGATGAATTCAAGGATTGAAGAGCTTCTTCTTTCAGCAGAGTACATTTTGAATGAAGGCAATCATAACGTGGTTCTGTGTGAAAGGGGAATCAGAACATTTGAAAAATATACAAGAAATACTTTTGATATTTCATGTATACCCATTGTAAAGAGACTGTCACATCTTCCTATTATTGCAGATCCTTCTCATGCCTCCGGAAGGAGGGATTTAATAATCCCTATTGCAAAATCTGCCCTTGTGATAGGAGCTGACGGAATTATGGTAGAAGTCCATCCGAATCCCGAAAAAGCACTTTCAGATGGAATGCAGTCTCTCAATTTTAAAGAGTTTGAAACTCTTATTAAAGAATTAAAGGAGATTTCAAACGCTTTAGGTATAAGATGGAATACTCCCTTAAAAAAATAGGAATTGTGGGATTAGGCCAGATAGGCGGCTCAATTGCTATGGCTTTAAAGGAAAAATTGAGAGGGGTGCATATTACAGGATGTGATAAAGATAATAATATTCTCTATAAAGCTTATTTTGTTGATTACAAAACAGATAATTTATCAGATTTAAAGGATCATGATCTAATCATACTTTCGATCCCGGTTCTTGAAATCATTAAGCTTCTTGATACATTCTCTAAAATGCGTTATCAGGGGATTATTTTAGATACAGGAAGCACCAAGAAAGTGGTCTGTGAAAAAGCCAATGGGCTTAAATTAAAGTTTGTAGGCGGCCACCCTCTGGCAGGGACTGAGAAAACTGCGCCTGAAGCGTGGGATGTTAATCTGTTTAAAGGGAAACCCTTTTTTATATGTGATGTTAAAAAAGACGCAAGCGTTATAAATCTCGTTTCAAAAGTTATAAATGTGATAGGAGCTTATCCAGTCCTCACGGGTCCCGAAGAACATGATAGAATGCTTGCTTTAACATCGCACTTACCTTATTTGGTTTCACTTGTTTTTAGAAAAAATTCTACTAACAAATTATTCGAAGGCCCTGGCTTTAGATCTTTCACACGAATTGCTTATCAGAGTCCCGAGATGTTCGCAGATATAATTTTAACAAATAAGGAAAATTTAGTTAAAACTTTTAAGGTCATAAAATCCCAAATAGATTATCTCATAAATAATTTAAACAACAAAGAGGATTTTATAAAGTGGGTGAAAAACCATGAAAATAATAAGACCCAATGAGATAAGAATTGAAGTAACACCACCACCCTGTAAGTCAATTTCTCATCGACTTCTATTTTTCTCCCTTTTAGAGAAGGGAGAATATGAGATAAAAAACCTTCTCCGAGCAAAGGATGTTGAAAGAACGCTTAATTTTATTAAGAGCCTTGGTGTTCTGGTTTCATCAACTGAACAGGGTCTGATTCTCAGGAATAATAGGCTGAAAGAACCCGGAAAGGTTATAAATTGTGGCAACTCAGGGACTACGGCTAGGATTGGTATGGGAATTTGTGCTTCCCTTCCATTTAATTTTTTCTTGGATGGAGATTCTTCCTTAAAAGCAAGACCAATGGGAAGAGTCATAGAGCCTTTAACGGAGATGGGAGCAGTTATATATGCCACTCATGATAACACAAAGCTTCCTGCTTTTATAAGGGGCAGGAAGTTAAAAGGTATCAAATATAAAATTCCTGTTCCATCAGCTCAGGTGAAATCCTCTCTTATTCTCGCTTCCTTTTTATCGCAAGTTGAAAGTGAAATAGAAGAAATTTTTAAGACGAGAGATCATACAGAAAGAATTTTAAAGTATGTTGGCGCAGATATTGTAAATAAAAACAACAAAGTTATAGTTAAGCCGTCAAAGATAAATAATTTTTCATTAAAGGTCCCCGGCGATTTCTCGTCGGCCGCATTTTGGGTGACATTGGGGATTTTACACCCCGATTCTAAAGTCGTCATAAAAGATGTTAATTTAAACGAGACGAGAACATTTTATTTAAGTATTCTTAAGAAAATGGGAGCAAATATTGAAACCTATTTGAAGTTAAAGGAGCCTGAGCCTGAAGGAGATATATATGTAAGATCATCAGACTTGAAAGCTATCAGGATAGGATTCTCAGAGTGCTCAAAAATGATTGATGAGCTTCCACTCCTTGCCCTCGTGTGTAGTTTTGCAAAAGGTGAAAGTGTAATAGAGGGAGCCAAAGAATTAAGAGTAAAAGAAAGTGATAGGTTAAAATATACTGCGAGAATTTTAAGAAGTTTTGGGGCTAAAATTGAAGAATATAATGATGGATGGATCATAGAGGGAGTAGAGGAGTTACGTGGAGCAAAAGTTTCCACTTATAAAGACCATAGAATGGCTTTACTCTCTATATGTACTGGACTCCTTGCTCAGGGCGAAACAGAGATAAAAGGATGGAAATGGATTGAAATTTCTTATCCAAATTTATTTGAGGAGGTAAAAAGGCTTTATGAATAAATTCGGGATAATAGGGTTTCCCTTGAGTCATACACTTTCACCTCATATCTGGAATCTATATTTCAGGAGAGAAAAGATAAAAGCCCTTTATGAAAAGATCGAAATACCTCCATATAAATTCCCCTATTTTAACGATTATACAGGTTTGAATGTAACAACTCCATGGAAAGAGGAAATCTTAAAATATGTGGATGAGCTTGATCTCTTAGTTATCCAGGTAAAAAACGCTAATACAATTTTAATCCGTAGTGATAAAAAAGTTAGGGCTTTTAACACAGATTACTATGGATTTGAAAAATTAATGGAAGGCCTGAATATAGATGCTGAAAATGTGGTTATATTAGGAACCGGTGGAGCTGCCAAAACATGCGCAATCTACTTTAGGAATAAAGGAGTTGCAAATCTTTGTTTTCTGAGCAGGCGTAGGCGTGGAAAGATCTTTAATTACAGAATTGTGAAATACGAAGATAAAGAAACGGAACAACTTCTCCGTAGCGCTACAGTGATAGTAAATGCCACACCCTGTGGATGGAAAGGTGAATTACCACCTATAGATTTTAGGCAAGTCAAAAGAGCATTTTTAATAGATCTTCAATATGGTAAAGCCTCTCCCTTTTTAAAAACCGGCAGAAAGTTTGGGTTGGAAGGAATTGATGGAAGGAAAATGTTTTTGTATCAAGCTATAGGTGCCGGGAAAATATGGTTTCATGATTTTAACGAGGAGTGTTTCAAGAAATGTTTTTATGAAATAATGGAGGCTTATGATGATGCTTAGTATGCTAAGACTTTACACTGCTGGTGATTCTCATGGTGTAAAACTTACAGGAATTCTTGAAGGGTTACCATCAAATTTAAGGGTAGATCTTGCAAGGGTGAAAAATTATTTGAAAAGGCGGAGAGTTTTTAAAGGGCGAAGTAACCGGCAAATGATTGAAAAAGACGAATTTCAGATAATTTCAGGGGTTGAAAAGGATGTTACTACGGGTTCACCTATCGCATGTGAGATTAAAAATCACTCCAGAGAGAAGCCTGCTTTTCCGATTTATACCCCAAGGCCGGGACATGCAGATTTTTCAGGATTTTTGAAATATCAGCATGAAGACATAAGGCCTGTTATAGAAAGGGCATCGGCAAGGGAAACTGCTATAAGGACATGCTTAGCTGGTATTTCTTCGGAACTGCCGATTTCTCTGGGTATAAAACTTATGGGTTTCACCGAAAGAATAGGAAACATGGAAGTAGATGAAGTGGAGATTCTTGAATATGATAGTAAATTAGAAGAGATTAGGGATAGTTCTGATTTTTATTTTGTGCAGCGAGAAAGGGATAAAGAAGCTGAAAAAATGCTAAAAGAAGCTCTTGAAAGAAAAGAAACGCTGGGAGGAGCTGTTTGTATATATGCGTTTGGAGTCCCGCCGGGTTTGGGGTCTTATGTTCATTGGGAAAGAAGAATAGATTCAAAAATTGCTGCAATTATGTTATCAATTCCTTCTGTTAGAGGGGTAGAGATAGGTGATGCGATAAAAATTTCAAAATGCTTCGGAAAAGAAAGTGTGGACGAATTTTCGGTGGAGAAGGACAAAATATCAAGGAAAACAAATTATCAGGGAGGTATAGAGGGTGGTATGACCAACGGTATGCCTATAAAAATAAGGCTTTTTGTAAAGCCCATTCCTACACAATTAAAGTCTGTTAAATCCTTCAATTTAAAAAGTAGAATCGCTGAAGGAACCAAGTATATCAGAAGTGATATTTGTGTTGTCCCCGCGATTTCAGTTATTGGAGAAGTATTTCTTGGCCTTGTATTGTGTGATGCAATTCTCGAAAAGTTTGGGTCTGATAATTTTTATGAAATAATGACAAGCTATGAAAGATATATGGAGAGGTTAAAATGGATGTAAAAAGAATTTTCCTTTGTGGGATGCCAGGTTGTGGTAAAACTACTGTAGGGAAAATACTTGCTGAGTTTCTTAAGTTGAATTTTTATGACCTTGATGATTTTATTGAGAGAGAAAAAGGGGTACAGATCAAGGAGATATTTTCTAAGTATGGAGAGAGTAAATTTCGAGAATTTGAGAGAGAACTGTTTTCTAAGTTAAAAGAAAAAGAAAATTGTGTGATTGCTCTGGGAGGGGGGAGTATTTTAAACAAAGACATACTCGATTTTATTATCAAAAGGGGAAACTATTCATTTTACATTGAAACTGACCTGAGAAAGCTTGAAAGAAGAATTAAAA
>Ga0190329_1000127_pt1 | contig 22085 bp, 20 predicted proteins | sample 48720423_MG_FD_161655 | JGI IMG/M metagenome (GOLD analysis project Ga0190329, IMG submission 161655) | Hydrothermal vent sediment bacterial communities from Southern Trench, Guaymas Basin, Mexico - 4872-04-2-3_MG | ecosystem: Environmental > Aquatic > Marine > Hydrothermal vents > Sediment ... | reverse complement strand
CCTGTATCTTCTCTCCCCTGAGATTATCTCGTATTTTTCTCCAGATTTTCTCACTATGATTGGCTCTATTATTCCCTTTTCCTTAATGGATTCAGCGAGCTCAGAAAGGTCACCGAGCAGGTCTCTTGGTTGATTTTTTCCGGGGATTATTCTCTCTACAGGAATGTCCTTTAAAGTTTTTTCGCTCAATTTTCCTGTATCTGGGAAAAATCTGCAAAATCTTCTAAAATATCGTTTACCTTCCAGAGCAGGGCTATTCTGTTGTTTTTAATTTTTTCGTCTTCGTGCATTATCATTACGTTGTTGAATAATTCATCAATAAAGGGACAGAGCCAGAGAAGTCCATTTAGTATTTGCGTATAATTTTCCTTTTCCTTTGCATTTTCTACTTCCTGAGCCACCACTGACAGGATTTCGTTCAGTTCTTTTTCGTGGGGATCTGAAAGCAGAGATTCATTGAATTCCGGACGTCCTTTCCCTGAAAGTATATTTTTTACCCTTTTATGTGCTTGTATAAGTGTCGGGAGTATTCCTCTTTCCTTTAGTTCCATTAAAGCGTCTAATTTTTGAAATATAGATTTTATTTGAAGTCCTGAAGAGTTGATAACAGCTCTTATCATATCAATCCTGTGTCCATCTTCTGAAAGTTTGTTTTCGAGACGCACCGAGATAAATTCCTTTATGTCATCCATTAATTTGTCTGCGAGAGTGATTTTTTCGGCTATTAGGCCCATGGAAACAGAGATCAGTTCCTCCAGATCTACCACAAGGTTAGATTCAGACAGGATTCTTATTATTCCGAGCGCAGCTCTTCTGGTTCCCAGAGGGTCACCGCTACCAGTGGGTCTGTAACCTGTAGAAAATGCAGATACAAGGTCGTCAATCTTATCAACAAGTGAAAGAACAAGGCCTTCCGTAGTTAAGGGGAGAAAATCCTGTTGTGAGACTGGTCTGTAATGTTCATACACAGCTTTCCACACAGCCTCGTCTTTCCCCTGGTGCTTTAAGATAAGTCCGCCGGTTATCCCCTGAAGTGATGGAAACTCTCCCACAAGTTCTGTTACAAGGTCTGATTTGCAAAGTCTCGCTGCTTCCTTAAGATTTTCAGGGTCTATTCCTATCTGCTGAGCAGCCTTTTCTGCAAGGGCTTCAAGTCTTTCTGTTTTTTCATAGTAGCTTCCGAGTATGTCGTTATAAAGGACAGTTTTTAACTCTTCTCTGAGTTCTTCCAGAGACTTTTCTCTGTCCCTTCTCCAGAAATAAAGAGCATCTTCAAGCTTTGCCTTTGCAACTCTCTCGTTACCTTCTATCACGTATTTTAAATCTGAGTTGGGATTGTCTGCGACTCCTGCGAATGCGTTTTTTGCCCCTGACTCATCTCTAAGAAGATACAAGCCCATTTCCCTTTCCAGAGAAGTGGAGATTATTTCTTCAGGAAGTTCCATGTATTTTTCAGGAAATTCTCCTCGAAACACGTTCGGAAATTCGACAGAATCCCTCCAGTAGTCAATGAGAGTTTGAGACGGAGGAAGACTATCTTCTGCCTTTATTTTAAGTGCTTCTTTTATTTTTTCTTCCCTTTCGCTGTTTTTTGCGATAACAAATGCTTCTTTCAAAAGGGAAAAATATTCTCTGGAGTTTGTTATTTCCATAAAAATGGGGGAAAAGATTCTATGGCCATGGGTTATTCGGTTTGCCTGAAGTCCAAAGGCTTCAAATTCCACAGGTTCGCCGTCCATTATAGCAAGCACGTTTTTAACCCTTCTTGAAAATCTGTATTCATTCCATCGCATTGTTTTGGGGAAAGGTATTGAGTAAAGTGTTTCCCTTAAAAATGGGAGAAATGTTTCCAGAAAATCGGGAGCCTCTCTCTTTTTGGCAAATGCAAGATATTCCCCCTTTTCTTTTTCCACCCTTAAGAGATCCTGGACGTCCACCCCCATTCTTTTTGCAAAGCCGAGGGCAGCCTGAGTGGGATTTCCATCTTCGTCAAATGCTATATTTACTGGGGGTCCAAATACGATTTCTTCCCCTGCTTCTGCTTTGAGCTCTCCGTTAATTATAAGGATTATTCTTCTGGGAGTTGTATTGAGTTCTATATTTTCAAAGGAGAAACCTTTATCATTTAAAAATTCTTCAACTTTTTCCCTTATGAACTCTTTTGCCACCCACTGATGAGAAGGGGGCATCTCCTCGGTTAGCAATTCAAGAAAAAACTCACTCATTTTCTCCTCCCTTAACAGCCATTTCGGCTATCTCACAGGCTATGTCCCTTATTCGTAAAATATATTTTGTTCTTTCTCCCACGCTGATAGCGCCTCTTGAATCAAGGAGATTGAATGTATGAGAGCATTTGAGTATGTAATCGTATGCAGGAAGTATTAGTCCTTTATCTTTGAGTCTTTTTGCCTCAGCCTCAAATTTTTCAAATAGCTCGAAAAGCATGTCTTTATCAGCCTCTTCGAAATTGTATATAGAAAATTCCTTTTCTTCCTTATACCTGAGGTCTCTATAAGTTTTGCCTCCTCCCCATTCAAGGTCATAGATGTTGTCTTTACCTTCCAGAAACATTTCAAGACGTTCAATTCCATAAGTAATTTCCACCGGGATTTCCTTAAGCTCTATGCCACCACTCTGCTGGAAATATGTGAACTGTGTAATTTCAAGTCCATCTAAGAGTACCTGCCAGCCTATTCCCCATGCTCCGATGGTTGGAGATTCCCAGTCGTCTTCAGCAAATTTCAGGTCATGCTCCATAAGATTTATTCCAAGATTTTCAAGGCTTTGAAGATAAACATTTATGATATTGTCAGGAGCTGGTTTTATAATTACCTGAAACTGAAGATGCTTCTGGACCCTATTAGGATTTTCTCCATAACGACCATCAGTTGGTCTTCTTGATGGCTGAACATATGCCACTTTAACTTCACCTTCTTCAAGAACTCTGAAGAAGGTATCGGGTGACATTGTTCCTGCTCCTACTTCTATATCGTAGGGTTGAGCAATGTAGCAGCCCTGACCAGCCCAGAACTTTTGCAGAGAAAAAATTAAATCCTGAATGCTCATCTTTACCTCCAGTATTGGTAAAAAGATAACACAGCGCATGAGAAATTGCAAGAAGTGGGATAAGCATGCAGTAATTTAATTTACCAGTGGTTTAATTCCTGAATTGTTCTAAAATTAAAATTGGGAGGTGTGAATGAGTCAAAGTTTTGATAAAAAAGGTAGATTGAAAATTCCTGCGAGGGAGGTTCCCCGCGAGGAGCTTATAGTTACAAAAGCAATGTGCGCTGAGGGGCATGACCTTATCTCAGAGGAACATAAAATAAATGGCTATCCTGGAATCGAACTGGCCTTCAGGAAATTAAATGGTGAAGAAGGGGTAGTTGTCCTTTCTCCAATACTTGGAGACAGCACATCTGTTTTTCTCAAGGGAGAGGTTGAAGAGGGAGAGACTGTAAAATTTCTGTGTTTTATTTGTGACAGGGAACTTCCCATTTTATCTACCTGTGACCATTGCGGAGAGGGGTATATTTATGTTCTCTTCCTTGATGATACCTTCAGCTTTAACAACGCAATAACCTTCTGTAGCAAGAAAGGCTGCCCTAATAGTTCAATAAGAAAGTCTGACAAAATAATAACAGCCCTGGGGCTTTAAAATCGCTTTAAAGGACCTGGGATGGAGAGACTATGATAGAAGTCCCCCTGAAGATATGAAAGTTTTGCCTGTAGAGTTTTTTAAATTCTTCCCAGTGGCTTTCCCCTTCGAACTCAACAAATATATGAGCTCTCCATTTACCAGCAAGTTTTTTAAAGGGAGCCATTGCAGGTCCCCTTTTCCTGAAATCCTTCAATAATTCAAAGATTTTTCTTGACTTCTCTCCGAGATTTTTCCTGTCCTTATCCTCAATCAGAATTCTTACTAATTTCACGAAGGGTGGGTAGAGGAGTTTTCTTCTTAATTCTATCTCCCTTAAAAAGAATGCTTCATAGTCCTGTTCAGCTGCGAGTTTTATTGCATGATGCTCAGGAAAGTTAGTCTGGACAAATGCTTTGCCTTCCACAGTTCTTCCGGCTCTTCCAATCATCTGTGTTATAAGTTGAAAAGTTCTTTCTGAGGCAGTGAAATCAGGAAAATTTAAAAGAAGGTCGGGAAAGAAGACTCCAACGAGTGTAACTCCAGGGAAATTATGTCCTTTGGAAATAAGCTGAGTTCCTACAAGCACGTTTATTTTTCCGTCATAAAAGTCTCTAAGAATCTGTCGGGCTCTTTTTTTGCTCCTTCCAACATCGGCATCAAACCTTTCCACTCTAAGATCGGGAAATCTGTCTCTAAAGGATTCTACGAGCCGTTGAAGGCCCGGGGCCCCTGCGGGTTTCATCTCTGAATCGCAATGAGGACAGACTGAAGGAGGTTGTTCCCTATACCCACAGTAATGGCATTCAAGGTAATTTTCTTCTTTATGGTATGTTAAAGGTATTTCACAGTGGGGACACAATGCAACATATCCGCATTGAGGACAGTAGTAGTAAGAGGAAAAACCCCTTCTGTTCATAAGGACCAGAGCCTGATTTCCCCTGGTGTATTCCTCTTCTAGGGCTCTTGCGAACTCATCTGATATAAGATGCTTCTTTTTCCTCATTGATATGACAGCTGCTCTTGGCAGTGGCAGATTATTTAATCTTCTGGTAATTTTGTGGAGAGCAAATTCTCCTTTTTTAGCCCTATAATATGTCTCAATGCTGGGTGTGGCAGTTGAGAGAACCACTGTGGCATCTTCAATTTTCGCCCGTTCTATCGCCACATCCAGGGTTCTGTATCTTGGAGAGGTTTCCTGATCATAGGAAAGGTCATGTTCCTCGTCAACCACAATAAGCATCAGGTTTTTCACAGGAGCGAAGAGAGCAGAGCGGGGACCAAGAGCGATTTTTGATTCTCCTCTTTTAAGTCTTTCCCAGCTGCCACTCTTCATGCCTCGTGTCTGTAAAGAGTGAATAACCTCCACGTTACCGAATTTCTTTGAAAGAAGCTGATATGGGAAAGGCACCATTGAAATTTCAGGAACCAGATAGATAACACCTCCGCCTTTATTTATAACTTCCTCTATTACATCAAGTAGGACAAAACTCTTTCCGCTTCCTGTAACACCAAAAAGCAGATGAGTGGAGAATTTTCCCAGAGATTTTTTTATTTCTTCTGCAGCATTCTTTCCTTCAATGTCTATTTCTGCATGAGGTATTTGAGGAAAAAGATAGGGATCCCTTTTACCTGACCACGATGTAAGCTTGCTTTCCTCTTCAAATCCTATTATAAAACTAAGGGATAAAAGTTTTCTCAAGTAATAATCGATTCTTTTTCCGAGTTTTCTTCTTATGTAAGTCTTTGTATAAGGAGCTTTGAGAAGGAGCGTTATTAGTTTTTTCTCTGTTTCATTGCCATCAATAGCGCAGAAAATTCCTTCAGGGGTTGGAGCAAATTTTTTTATATCGGGAGAAAGTCTACCAGGGGGTACCATTAATTGTGCATACATCCCTCTGGGGTGCAGATAAATTTCTTCCAGTTTTTCAGCCAGCCTCATCATTTGATGGCTGATTCTTTCTTGATAAATAGTTAAAATTGGTTTTACCTGGAATTCCTCTGGTAGTGTTCTTTCCCACACAACGCCCTGGAGTGTTTTACCTCTAAAATTAACTCTGACAATTGTACCCGGTTGAATTTGCTCTTCAGAATAATATGTGAAAAGAGATGGGATGGGAACAGGAAGAGCCACTTTATAATAATTCATTTTCGGATTATCATTCGCCCGAGAGAAATTATAGATAGAAAAGCAGGAGAAAGGAGAAGAAATGAAGTTGCGATTTGTTGAAAACTGAATAAAAGTAACTTCATTGCCTCTATTCTGAGTCCATGGGCTATATTTGGTCCGACAATTACAGCAAGCATTACAAGAAAGCTTGAGATAAGGAAAAAGGCAAGTGCGAGCAGAAGAGAATTTAGAAATGATTTAACCAGATTTTCATTTGAGTATTCTATTCTGTAAAATAGAATCGAAAATACTGAAAAGACCAGGGATATAGACCCACCGATCAAAGCTTGTTTTAAAGTAGCAGCGTGATTCAGAATTACATATGATAGGGTTAATGAAGCAAAGAAGATAACCAGAAAGAAGAGAGCTATAGACCAGTGAGGAAATTTTTCCCAGAACTTTGTCTTTTCTTCAATGTCAAAAAGCATTATTTTTCCAGTAGGCTTCATCAGCCTTTTTAAATACTCTGAGGAAATTCTCTCCCAGGATCTTTTTTATTTGCTCCTCTGTGAAACCTTCTTTTAGCAACTCATACACAAGGTTTTTAAACATTGCTACATCCTCCAGACCTTCAGGGGTGAATGAGATTCCCTCAAAGTCACTTCCCAGTCCTACGTGTTCCACTCCAACAAGGTTGCTTATGTATTTAATGTGTCTTACAACATCCTTTACAGTTGCCTTTGGTAAGTTTTTCATTTCCTGCCTTATTATTTCTCTCGCATTTTCTCCGTATTTTTCCCTGAGCTCATTGTATCTACTCATGAGTTTTTCCCATTCCTTACTTACCTTTTCTGAAAGAAACACAGGGAAGAAGTTTATTCCTATAACTCCGTCTTTAGCTGCTATGGCCTTTATCAAATCATCAGGGAGGTTTCTTGCAACGTTGTTAAGAGCTCTGACGCAGGAGTGAGAAGCCACAGGGGGTAAAGTGGTAAGCTCAATTGCCTGTGCCGCAGCTTTATCAGAGAGATGGGATACATCAACAAGAATGCCAAGCTCGTTCATTCTTTTAACCATTTCTTTACCTTCGGGACTGAGTCCTCCCCATTTTTCTATATCCGTGGACGAATCAGAATATTTGTTTGTTTTCATGTGAGTGAGTATTGCCATTCTAAGGCCAAGTCTTTTCCAGATGAGGAGTTGAGAAGGATTTTCTATTGGAGTGGAATTTTCCATGGTGATAATAATAGCCATCTTTCCCTGTTGTTTGGCCCTTAGAATGTCCTTATAAGAGTATGCTATAAGAACCCTGTCTTTATTCTGGTAGGCGAATTCATAGACCTTTTCAAGTGCATGAAGACCCTGTTCTGCAGGGTGATTATTGTCATACCTGTGGTTGGTATAGATTGCAAAACACGGAGCAGTGAGCCCTCCAAGGAAAGCTCTCGGAAGGTCAAAATGGCCCTTTGTCCTTTTTACGGAAACATTTTCTTTAAGCATTGTTGTTGGAACATCCTCATGGGCGTCTATTATTATGGAGTTTTTTACTATCTCTTCAGCTTTTTGCCATAAAGGGTCAGTTTGTTGAGAGAAGAGCAAAAAAGGAATTAATAAAATTAATAATAAAGTGGCTATTTTTTTCATGTTATTCCCTCCTTTTTCATTTGTTCTATTTCCTTTTCATTATAACCCAGCCAGGTTAATATTTCCCTGGTGTTTTCACCTAAAAGAGGTGGATGATTTTTAATCGGTGCTCTTTTACCATCGTAAATTCCGGGATTCCTCATTATTCTGATACTTCCTGCAGTAGGATGATTTTTCTCAGTTATAAGACCAGATTTCACTCCGAAGTTTTCAATTGATTCAGCGACATTTAAAACAGGGCCACAGGGGATGTTTAGTTTTTCAAGGTTTTCAAGCCAGAATTTCATGGGTTTTCTTTCAATTTCCCTTTGAATCAGGGGTATTAATTCTTCTCTGTTTTTCAATCTGTCCCTGTTAGTTGCAAATTTGCTGTCCTTCAGTGCTTTTACATTTAGGAAATCCACAAATTTTTTCCACTGAGAATCGTTGCCTATTCCTATTATTAAATAACCATCCGAAGCCCTGAAGAGCTGATATGGAACTATATTTGGATGCTGATTTCCCATTCTCTGAGGGATAAGTCCTCCTATTAAATAGTTATAGGCAATATTTACCAGAGAAAAAAGAGAGGTGTCCATAAGAGAGACATCTATTCTTGCTCCTTTCCCTTCTTTTTCACGTCTATAGAGTGCAGCTATTGTAGCATAAACAGCTGTGTATGCGGTAAGTACGTCGGTTATCGCTACCCCTACTTTCATAGGTTCATCCTCTGGTTTTCCAGTTATGCTCATTAGCCCGCTCATGGCCTGAATTATAATGTCATATCCAGGTCTGTTGGAAAAGGGGCCAAATCCACTTATGGAGACCCAAATTATGTCTGGCTTTATTTTTTTAACCTGTTCATAGGATATTCCGAGTTTTTCCTGCGTTGCTGGTAGAAAATTATGGATGAGAATGTCGCTTTTATTGATAAGTTTGTGGAGGACATCTTTACCCTTTATAAGGTCAAGGGTAATTGACTTCTTCCCTCTGTTTGCGCTCATGTAGTAAGCTGCTTCTCCTCCTGCAAAAGGAGGACCCCAACCACGTGTTTCATCTCCTGTTCCTGGTTTTTCTACCTTAATAACCTCGGCCCCAAGGTCTGCAAGTATTGAGCCAGCAAGAGGTCCTGCAAGGACCCTGCTCAAATCAAGTACCGTTATTCTTTCAAGAAACATATAAATATTTTACTCTCTTTTTCAATTTTCAGTTTAATTGTTTTCTGTGGTTAAAATAAAAGTTTTATCAGAAAACGCTTACAGGAAGTTCAAATCCTTTGAGAAGTACCTGCCGAAAATTGCCGTGAGTATTTCCATGACAAAACAGGCTTCAGTTATCCATAGAAATTGATAAAGCCCACAATAAGTGAAGCCATTTTAATGGTTCTTTAAAGCTTATTCAAACTGGGTTTTTCCACCTAACAAAGGAAAAATTTTAAAGATATTCAAGATTTTTTAATATATTGAAAGCAAGCTTTTCCCTGTTTTCGGGAGTTAAAATAAAAACTCTACAGGTTCTTTCTATAAGTTCTTTTATTTTCCTTTCAATTCCCATTCCATAAGTTAACAGAATGTTTTTCTCTTCTTTAAGGCTTTTAATGATAAATTCTCTGAAGGAAGGATTTAAAAGCTCCATTTTGCCAATTTCGTCTATGATTAATATAGAAGCGGGCTGGAGAAATTCTATGGCTTTTTCAATATTTTCGACGAACACCCTGTATTTTCCAATTCTCGGAGCCCCCTCTTTCTTTCTTGCAAAGATAAGGCGTTTTTCGGATGGGAGCATTACAATATCAAATCCTGTTCTTGTGCGATTTTCTCTCACTTCTTCGGTGTAGAAACCTGAGATTTTGATACCCTTTGCAGAGAGTTCCCGATAAATTCGTTTAATTAGGGTTGTTTTTCCTGTTCCTGGCTTTCCCGTGATGGCTATTTTCAAGAAGAGGGTGAGGCGGCGGCCGGATTCGAACCGGCGAATAACGGTTTTGCAGACCGCTGCCTTACCGCTTGGCTACGCCGCCATAAATAAAAAAAGCGGGAGACGGGATTCGAACCCGCGACCCCGACCTTGGCAAGGTCATGCTCTACCACTGAGCCACTCCCGCTTCCGAAAAAAAATTTTACTTAAAGGTATTGATTTTGTCAAGATAAAGAAAACTTAAGTCCACCAAAAATTGAAAGAATTAAATTGGCTAAAAGAGCCAGAATAAATCCTATAAGGAAAAACAGGAAGAAGGAGAATACTCCTGTCAGGAGAGAGTATATAAAGGATTTCCAGAGAATTCCAAGGTTGGGAAAAGTCAAACCTAATTTTACCAGTAGTTTGGGTGCGAGGACTTCAGCAAAAGCACCTGCTATCACTCCTATTATTATTCCAAATCCACCAATTATAAACGCCAGAGAAAAGGGTTCAATCTTTTTTAAAGAATATTCCCTTTCTATTGCTTCTTCGTCCTCTCGTATTCTTGCTCCACAATAGGGGCAGAATACATAATATGCAGGAACCTCCTTACCACATTTTGGGCATATTAACGAATTTTCTTCCTCTTCATCCGGGAGTAAATTTTCTATAATCAATCTCTGCGTTTCTGTTGTTCTTGGCGGTTCTGTTCTCACCCACTCATTTCCTACTTTTTTGTACCATTTCCCTGATTTTATCCCTATGCTCCAGATGTTTCCATCGTGGTCCTTTACGATAAGGCTCTTTACCTGAGCTTTAAATTCGTCCAGGGTAATGAGACCGTCGTCGTAATCTTTCCTTAACTTTGCGTATTTTTCTTCTGCTTCCCTAAAATTCATATTACAATTTTACCTTATAATGGCCTAAAATGTTAAAATTTTTAAAGGAGGTGCAGGATGAAGGTTACATGGATTGGGCATGCTTCGCTTTTGATAGAGGGTTCTATAAGGATAATGGTTGATCCATTTATCGAGGCAAACCCGTCAGCAACGGTAAAAAAAGAAGACATTCCTCGACTTGATGTTATTGCAATAACCCATGATCATGAGGACCATATTTCAGATGCCTTTGACCTTGCAAAAAGGGACAATGCTGTTGTCGTTGCAATGCATGAGATTGCTGTAAAAGCAGGAGAACAGGGGATTACTGCAGAGGGAATGAACATAGGTGGGACAGTGGAGGTTAAGGGAGCAAAATTTACCATGGTTCTTGCAGTCCATTCTTCTTACTCAGGTCATCCTTGTGGCTATGTAATAACACTTGATGGGAAAAGAATCTATCATGCAGGTGACACAGGGCTCACAAGGGATATGGAGATTATTGGAGAGCTTTATACCCCTGACATAAGTTTTCTTCCCATTGGAAGCAGATATACCATGGATATTGTGCAGGCAGCGAAGGCGGTTGAATACACAAAAACGAAAAAGGTAGTTCCCATTCATTATAATACATGGCCTCCTATCCAGGCTGCGCCAGAGGAGTTCAAAAAACTGGTCGGCAACAAAGCTGAAGTTATCATTCTCAAACCCGGCCAGAGCTACGAATTGTAATGCCATATCTTGTAGATGGGAATAACTTAATAGGAGTAAATCCATCTTTAGAAATAGGTTCTCAAGAAAGCCGGGAATACATAATAAAAAAACTGTTAAGGTTTCATAGAGTTACAAAGAAAAGGGTGATTCTGGTGTTTGATGGAGCGCCGGACCCTTTTCCTGCCAGAATGGAATTTTCACCGAAGAATTTTGTGGTTATTTTCCCGAAGTTTGGAGAAAGTGCAGATGATGTTATAAGGAGAATGTTGAGGCAAGGAATGATACTTGTAACGTCTGATACGGAACTCATAGAGGAAGCGAGAAAGAAACGAATAAAATGGATAACTTCAAGGGATTTCTGGCATCTTATATCCTCAGCTAAACAGGAGGGAAAAGAAAAGCCTGACTGGAATCCCACCCCTCAGGAGATAGATGCTTGGCTGAAAATATTCGAAAAAAAATAGCAATTATTGGTCTGGGTAGAGTGGGTTCCTCTCTTGCCCGTCTTCTTGTAGAAAATGGCATAGAATTTATAGGTGGATTTTCCAGTACTGTTGAAAGTTCGGTTAAGGCTATAAAAAAAATTCAGGCTGGCAGAGTCCTTTCCATAGAAGAACTTAAGGATGCAGATGCAGTCTTTGTATGCGTTCAGGATAGAAATATAGAAAAAATAGCGAAAAAAATCTCCTTTCAGGACTTCGCATTTGAAAATATGACTTTTATTCACTGTAGCGGAAGTTATGGCCTGGATGTTCTGTCTCCCATTTCTGAAAAAGGGGGAGAAATTGCTGTATTTCATCCCCTTTTCCCGTTTATAGATTTTGAATTTTCTCTTGCAAATATAAGGGGAGCTTACGTAGGGGTTGAAGGACCCGAGTGGCTTTATTCTTTGGCAAAAAGGCTTGGTCTCGTACCATTTAGTCTCCCGAAAAATAGGGGAAAATACCACCTGGGAGCGGTTTTATCATCAGGTCTTTTGCTGAGTCTTCTTTCTTATCCTGAGGAGATAGCAAAAGAACTTGGTATTCCCGTTGAGGCATACCTTAAACTGGCTGAAAATGCCATAAAAGGGGCTATGAACTTTTCTATAATGGATTCAATAACAGGACCATGGAAAAGGGGAGACGATGAAGTCATAAAGAAACACTTGGAAAATTGCTCTGATCCCATACTTTATTCAAGACTTCTTAGAAGAATTAGAGAAGTCCTCAGAGAAAATAAGCATTAATTCCCTTTCAGTCAGCTTTCTCCATTTCCCCTTTGGGAGCCTGCCAACAGAGAGGTTGCCTATTTTGTCTCTGTAAAGATATCTGACTCTGAATCCGATGGCTTCAAAAAGTCTTTTTACAATCCTTTTCATACCTTCGTGAATTACCAATCTATATTTGTGCTTACCTTTTTTTTCTATTGAATCTATTTGAACTCTTTTTCCATCGATAATTATTCCGCTTTTGAGTTTTTTCACATCCTTTTCTGAAAGTTCTCCATTCAATACCACAAAATAGGTCTTTTTTATACCGTATCTTGGATGCATAACCCTGTTTGCAAAGTCACCGTCATTTGTTAATAGAAGAAGTCCTTCAGTATCAACATCTAGCCGGCCTACGGGAAATACTCTTATCTTTAGCCCTTTAAGCAGTTCCATTACTGTTTTTTGACCGAACTGTCCCTTTGTTGTGCTTACATATCCGGAAGGTTTATTGAGCATAATGTATACTTTTTCAGGGAATTTTATGAGTTTTCCCTTTACCCTGATTTCGTCCTTATCGGGATCTGCTTTGTCTCCCAGTTTTGCAACCTTGCCGTTGATAGTAACTTCCCCCTTTTTTATAAGTTCTTCTGCCTTTCTTCTGGAACATATACCGGCTTCGGCTATTATCTTTTGCAATCTTTTTTTCATACCCCATTTTACCACACACTATAAAATTAGCTGAGAGAAGCTAATTTTCTGGCGGTGATAACGAAACCTTCTGCCGGATTTCCATGCATTGTTGTGAAAGGAAGTTTCTGGAATTTTATGATCTTAAACCCCGCTCCACTAATGAGTTCTTTTATTTCTTTCTCTGATACATGCCTGAAAATTCCCCCGGAATTTGAGCGGAAAATTCCGTATTTTCCAAATTCTTTTATTCCGGCTTCATATTTTTCCTTGTAGTACCTGTTTATAGCGAAGGCAGAGACAAAAAGGATTCCGTTTTCTTTTGAAATCCTTGAAGCTTCTAAAAATACTTTTTTTCTTTTTTCGTCTTCCAGAATATTGGATAAAACACCTACCAGGAAAGTTCCCATGAAAACTTTCTCTTTGAAGGGCAGAGCCTCAGCATTTGCTGCCACTACCTTTGCATAATTTATACTCTGGAGAGGTTCTGTTATAAAGTCCACTCCATAAAGGTTATTGAACCCCATTATTCTAAGATGATTCAGCAATCTTCCGTAGCCACATCCTATATCAAGGAGAGGAGCTGTTCTCGGCAAGCCCTCAAGATCATTAATGGAAGGCAGGGGAGCCGAGTATGGTCTCCCCTTCTTCCATATTTCCAGGTTATTTAATCTCAATTTCCTTTGTCAGTTTTCCACCTTTCTGGGAGTTGAACGTAATTTTCGCTTTCCCCTTGCCTTCTACCAGCCATTGCACTCTGACAGCTCCTTTGCCCGGCACCTGGTCTATCCAGATTTTCCAGGGCAATTTTTCTTGAACCTTAAGCTGAGTCGAATTAAAGGGGGATTGAAGGATTCCGCCCGTTATAACCTTTACTCCTTCTATTTTTGCATAATCAGGTCTTCCTATTTTTTTAGTAACAGCCCATGAAGAACGGGTTGGAATGGCAGCCTCGTTCATAATAGTTGCTGTTACTCTGAAGATTTTATTCTTTAATTTCTCTACTTTGACTTCATCAATCTTCACATCAGGAAGCTGAGAAGCATGGAAAATTACAAATTCTGCATTTCTGTGGATTAGTTCAGGTAGCATGAATACAGGAGGAAGCCTTCTTGAGAATTTTTTCCATCCTCCGAGGAGTATTTCGCCAAGTTGTGGATGGTTGAATTTGTGCCAGTTCACGAAATTTGCCCCATTAAGAATATAGTCGTTCCACATCATTCTTTCCTTATCGCTTACTTTTCCATCTCCGTTAAAGTCTTGCTGTAGTTTCCATTCTTCGTTTGTGAATGAAAAGATGCCAAAGGTCCCATAGGCAAAGTCATCGCTTGCTCCATAGGTGGTGTATAGACCCTTCCAGCTTACTACGTATTTATAACCTGGAAGGATTTTTTCTCCTATATTTCCTATGTAATCGTATACCTTTACGTCAGCGTAGTGATATCTTACATTAGGTGCTCCAGGTCCTCTGAGTATCCATCCTCCAAAGTTGTGGAAGTCCTGGAATCCCATAATGTTAGGATGGGTTTTTAAGAATTCTGCCACTGCTCTTGTTTCAGGAATATCAAATGGGTATTTGCCTGCGCCCATCTGCACGTAGGGTGGCTGCCAGTTAAAGCCCCAGCTTCTGTTGGGATCATAATATCCGTATCCATCTTCGTTGAATAAACCATCTCCATCGTTATCTATACCTTCATCACCTATTATCTGATATTCTCCTATTTCGTCGGGTTTTGCGGGTCGTAGAATTCTCGGGTCTTCCTTGTCAAAAACGAATCTTCCACCCTTTACCTTTTTTACCATCATAACTATGTTTCCATCTCCATCCAGGTCCTCTGATGGGTCTTCATCAACAAGGCCGTCACCATCGTCGTCTTTTTTTACAGAAATGCCCCTAAAATCGTCAGGTGTTGCAGGATCATGGAAGAAATGATAACGACCGTCAACGTTGAGAACCGGAACTATGTAAAATACAACCCTGTCTACAAGTTCCCTGACCTTTTTTATTTTTCCGTAATTTGATAACAGATAATCCGCAAGGTATAGGCAGGTTTCACCACCCTGAATTTCGTTTCCATGGATGTTTCCCTCCACATACATTGCTGGCTTGGAGAATTCATCTCCTGTTTTAGGATTGTTTATTTTTATCAACCATATATCCCTTCCCTCTGTGCTTTTTCCAATGACCTTTATGCTGACGAACTCTGGATATGTGGATTTTAGTTTCTTAACAGCTTGAACCACTTCTTCATAGGGATAATAATGGTCGAATTTTAGAACCCCCGCGGTAAGAGTAAAGCTAAGAATTACGAATGCTAATAAAAATTTTTTCATTTCCCCCCTCCTTTAGTTTAACACTATTGTCCTTGTGGCTTTTCCGGATTTGGCATGAAAAGCTGTTATTGTAATTTTTGCGCCCTTCTTTCCCATAATCACCCATGAAAATTTCCTGGTGCCAAATCCATCTATTTTGGAAGTTCTGTTCCTTTTCTTTCCGTAGAGGATTTTTCCACCGCTGATTTCAACAAATACTGCCGGGACCTGTCTATTTGTTATTCCGTGCATCAGAGAGGTAGGGAGAAAACCTTCATTGCCTACCCATACTTTTATCATGTAAATGTTTTTATCCAGCTTTTGTATTTTGACCTTTCTTATGGTCAGTTTCGGAAGCTTTTTAGCAAGCTCAAGGGCGAAATTCTCATCAGCCTTAAGATTCTTTTCCACAAGTTTTAATGGTGGTGCAGTCTGGATATATGGAACAAAACCACCTATTTCTACTTCCCCAAGGGTGGGATGGTTGAATTTTTTCCACGGAATAAATCCTTTACCATTAAGAGATTTGTCTATCCATGCCAGAATGTCTGCTTCTCTTCCTTCTGCAGAGGGTTTCTGCATTTTCTTTGCCATTTCAGCCATCCTTTTGGGAGTTATCATTCCACTTTTTACTGCGGATATAACCCTTTCTGCAGTCATCATAGAGGGCGCTCCCATTTCTTTCAGCATTTTTTCCACTTCCTCCTTAGTGAGTTTAAGAAATTCCTCTTTACTCATTTTTTCGAGCTTGTCCAGGACACCAGAGGACTTCTTTTTCTGTTTTGGAACAGACCAGATATCTGTGGTAAAGCAGGGAACTCCGTACTGAAAATAGACCCATTCCTCAAAAGAGCCGTCAGACGGTGATTTTACATCCCTTTCTGTTGGCACTCCATTCTTCTTCAGAAATTTTTTGTATTCATCGCTGATTTTTTCGTAGAACTTCAGGTCTGACCTATTTATGTTGACAGCTGGACCAAGACCAAAGAAGGTTGCAACCATTTGTGGCGTAATTTCCATTCCCCTTGCAATTCCCATTTGTTTGACGATTTCAACTATCTGTTTTATGGTATATTTTTTTTGCGGGTCAAGACCGAGAAACCCTGCCATTCCCTTCGGAACTTTAACCTCCATTTCTTCCACAGTTTTCCCCATTTTCTGGGGAGGAAGCTTCAGCAGGTTGTTAAACTTTGAAAAAGAATATACAAGGGCTATGTTTTCGTGGTCGAACATAAAATCTATAATGGCTTTTGTGTAAGCTTCGGAAGCTGGCCAGAGTCCTCCATCGTCTGTGTGAGGCTTCCATTGATGAGGGAAATTTTTTTCTATGTTAACCCCTCCCAGGTCGTCTTCGTTAATTTCTCCATCATTGTCATTGTCAATGCCTTCAGTATACAATTTGTATTCTCCCTTTTCTCCCTTTAACGGGTCAGCCTTTCTTACTATTCTCGGGTCTTTGGGGTCATGTATGTAATTTCCTTCAGGGTCCTTTACTAACATCGTAGTTATGTATCCATCGCCGTTTATGTCTTCTGGAGGGTCTTCGTCTATTACGCCGTCTCTATCGTCATCCCATCTGGTCGCATTTTTGTGAAACTCCCTTTTAGGGGTTTTAAAAAGGTAATTATAAGCATGAGGATTTCCTACGGGCAATATATAAAATGTGGCGTCTTTGAGAATGGATGGCTTTTCGTTTACAAGTTTTTTGGCAAGCTCCACAGCAGCTTCTGTAGCCAGCGGATAATCTCCATTTATGTTAGCTGCAACAAAAATAGCGGGTCTTTCCTGTGGTCTCAGGGTTCCTTTTTCTGCTATTTGAAGTACTACCAGGCCTGCACCTATATCAATAACTTTTGCAGTTGACGGCGCCTTTTTACTGAGAAGCCTTAATTCATTCTTAATTTTTGAATAAGGAGCATAAGAAAATAAAAGCAAAGGCGCCAGAAATAGAATAATAGCTTTTCTCATTTTACTATCTCCATCTCTTTTAATATTCTTTCTGCCCCCTGGAATTTATCGGTAATAAACAGGACGTATCTGCTATCCACAGAAATTGAACGGGTAATGGGTGGATAGAAGAAGTAGTCTGAGGCAACACTTTCCAGATTACCATCAAAAAGGAGTCCTACAAGCTCTCCCCTTGCATTTAAGACAGGAGAACCTGAATTTCCCCCGGTTACGTCATGAGTGGTAAGAAAGTCCACAGCAACGTCTTTGAGTTCAGGGTCAATATACATACCAAAATCTCTGTTTTTATAGAGCTTTTTCAATTTTTCCGGAACTATGAATGGATCCTTTCCCGTTTCTTTTTCCATTACTCCAGTAAGTGTTGTCTGGGGCAGATAAAATACAGCATCCTTTGGAGAATAGCCTTTGACTGTTCCATAAGTTAATCTGAGAGTTGAATTTGCATCTGGATACATAAAGTCTGAACCAAATACTTCTCTCCAGAGAGCAAAGTATTTCGGAGTAATATCAAGTGCTTTTCCAGAGAGCCTTTTATTTTCCTTTTCCAGCTCATCCATCTCAGGTATTATTGCTTCTGCAAGCTCAATAAATGGATCGCCGGACTTCAAAACCTTCTTATGGGGAGAATTAAAGAGCTTAATCCTTTCTTCTTTGTTTGTTAAAACTGTATTTTTATAAAGCCTGTCCAGGAAGGCGTCTATATTTTTATCGGAGAAGTCATTATTCAATAATTTCACAAGGCCCTTTAATCTGTATTCAGGTGGAAGTTTACCCTGAGCTTTTATGAAGTATTTGAGAACCTGTCTGTCAGTCCAGGGTTCGTATGAAGCATCAACAAGTTTGAGGCTTAAAAGCAGGTTTTCCCTGTCTCTGTCCATGTATCCGGGTTTTCTATCAATATCCTTTTTCTTCGTTCTTTCCCGTGTCCAGTAATCTATTGTCATTGCCGCAGATAGAAGCCTTGAACCATAGGCAAACCAACCAGCGTAGAGAGATTTTTTCATCACGGTTTTCCATTCTTCAAAAAGCTGTCTGTATTTTGGAAAAACATCACCGTATTTAGCTTTCAACTCAGGATTTTTTTCCAGAGCTTCCAGCATTTTGTTTTCCTTTTTTCTTTTTCTCTCAACTATTTTCAGGTTTTTAAAGCCCTCCAGCTGTCCTTTCCAGTTTTTAATTGCGTTGTTCAAACCCTTAAGCATTCCAGCATTTTTAAACATCGCGAGTTTGTTCCTTTTGGAGCCCTGTTCTAAGATTTTTATCCATCCTTCAAGGAATTTAATTCTGCCAGGATAGTATTCCTTTTCCATAAACTCAGCATAAAAGCTTGGCATGTATCTCTGCGTTCTTCCCGGGTAACCAAGAATAAACATGAAATCTCCGGGGTCTATATCCTTTGCAGATACCTTAAGGTAAACCATTGGTTTATAAGGGATATTGTTTGGAGAATATTCTGCAGGTTTTCCATCAGGACCTACATAAGCTCTCAAGAAGGAAAAATCACCTGTGTGGCGTGGCCACATCCAGTTATCTATATCTCCTCCGTAGTTTCCAATGGATCTGGGCGGTACATATACAATTCTTATATCTTTCAGCTCGAGATATGTTAAAAGATAGTATTTTTCACCACCGTAAAAACTCTTTACCTCGCATCTGTATCCGGGTTTTTCAGCTTTTTTGATAATTTTCTTTATGTTTTTTTCTACCCTTTCGTATTTTTTGAGTGGATCCATATTTCTCTTTATTCCTTTCAGAACTTTCTGAGTTACATCCTCAATAGTGAGAAGGACAAGAGCCTTATAGCCGGGAGCAGGAATTTCCTCCTTCATGGTTCTGGCAAAGAATCCATTATGAATAAGGTCTATTCCCTTAATAGCACTCTGTCTTTGAACAGCGCCAAATGCAACGTGATGATTTGTTACTATAAGCCCCTTAGGCGAGACGAAGGAACCGGTTCCTCCCATCAGATTGACGACAGCCTGAGCAAGCGAAGGCCCGCCATTTTTCCATATTTGATCAGCCGATAGCTGTAATCCCATTCTGTGCATTTTTGCCATGAGAGCAGGGGTTAACTCATTGGGGAGGAACATTCCTTCCTCAGCCAGTATAAAGCCCGTTAGAAAAAGAAACAAGATAGTCAATATAGCAAATTTTCTTTTCATAATACCCTCCTTTTTTTACCTATAATAAATTTTACGATTCTGAAAAAGAAAGGTTAAAAAATATTAAAAAGAAGTTATATGGAATAGAGATAAATTTTTTCAGCAGTTTTTAGAATTTTAATTAATGTATATGTCAAAACCCACTATGGCATGAGAGATTGTTTTTTTATTGTTTTCTAAAAGCTTTTATTTCAAACCACGGCGTTCAAGAAGTGGTTCTATGCTGGGTTTTTTGCCACGGAAACTCACATAAAGCTTCATGGGATCATCGCTTCCGCCTTTTTCAATAATGAATTTTCTGAATTTCTCTGCTGTTTCTCTATCAAAGAGTCCATGTTCTTTAAAAGCATGGAATGCATCGGCATCGAGAACTTCTGCCCAGATATAGCTGTAATATCCAGCTGCATATCCACCTGCAAAAATGTGCTGGAAATAGGTGCTCCTATATCTAACCACGATTTCAGGAATAAGACCGATCTTTTTCATTGATTCCTGTTCAAATTTGTTCACATCCCAATCGGCAGGCTCGGGAAGGGTATGCCAGTCCATATCCAGGTAGGCTGCTGCAAGGTATTCTGTTGTTGCAAATCCCTGGTTGAAATGGCGCGCGTTGTGGATTTTTTCTATGAGTTCATCGGGTATGGGTTCGCCTGTGAGATAATGTTTTGCATAGACCTTCATAACAGCCGGTTCAACTGCCCAGTTTTCCATAAACTGAGAGGGAAGCTCCACAAAATCTATGGGGACGTTTGTTCCAGAGACTCTGTAGTATGTGCACTGGGAAAGCAATTCGTGAAGAGCATGCCCAAATTCATGAAAAAGTGTTAATACTTCTTCGAGGCTGAGTAAGGCGGGTTTGTCTCCTACGGGTTTTGAAAAATTGGTAACGTTGTATACCACAGGAATAATTCTTTTTCCATTTATTTTTGCCTCTTTTCTGAAGGCATCCATCCATGCCCCGGACCTTTTCCCTGGTCTCGGGAAATAATCAGCATAATATATGCCTATGGTATTACCATTAGCGTCCTTGACTTCAAAGGCTTTAACATCAGGATGATATTTGGGAAGGTCGTCCCTTTCGACAAAAGTTATACCGTAGAGTTTATTTGCAACGTAGAAAGCTCCTTTTCTCACATTATCCAGCTTGAAATAGGGTCTGAGCATTTCCTCATCCAGAGCGTATTTTTTCTTTCTAAGTTTTTCCGCATAATACCACCAATCCCATGGCTGAAGTTTGAAGTTTTCTCCCTCTTCATAGATCAATTTCTGAAGTTCATCCCTTTCCTCTTTAGCTTTCTTTAGAGCTGGTTTCCATATTTCGTCCATCAATTTGTAGACGTTTTCAGGAGTTTTAGCCATGTTCCTTACAAGAGCAAAATCAGCGTAAGTTTTATATCCCATTATATGGGCCTTTTTTATTCTGAGATTTACAATCTCCTTGATTATCGCTTTATTGTCGAATTCGTTATTGTTATCCCCAAGATGAGTGTAGGCTTTGAATATTTTTTCCCTTAGAACTCTGTTGTTGGCATAGGTGAGGAAGGGAATCATGCTGGGTTTGTCAACCGTAAATACCCACTTACCATCGTAACCCTTCTTTTTCGCAAGCTCTGCTGCTGCGGCTATTACGTTTTCAGGAAGTCCTGCCAAGTCTTCCTTTTTGTCTATTACGAGCACGAATGAGTTTTTGTCCTTTAGAACGTTTTCTCCAAATTTTAGAGTCAATACTGCAAGCCTCTGATTTATCTTTTTTAATTCCTCTTTTTTCTGGTCATCAAGGTTTGCTCCACCTCTCACAAAGTCCTGGTAGTATTTTTCAAGAACTGTTTTCTGCTCAGTATTAAGATCGAGCTTTTCCCTTTTTTCATATACAGATTTTATTCTCTGGAAAAGTTTGGGATTCATATATATTTCGTCCTCATGAGCAGAGAGCATAGGGGAGACTTTTTTAGCAATTTCCTGCATTTTGTCGTTTGTGTTTGCTGCTAAAAGGTTGAAGAAAATGGCACTAACTCTTCTAAGAAGTTCACCACTTCTGTCCAGAGCTTCTATTGTGTTTTCAAAGGTGGGCTCATCTGGATTATTAACTATTTTCTCGATTTCCTTTTTGTGCTGTTTTATTGCTTCTTCAAAAGCAGGAAGGTAGTGTTCTTCTTTTATTTTGTCAAAAGGAGGCACTCCGTACGGGGTGTTAAATGCTTCCAGAAGAGGATTGGCGCCAGCTTTTTGGGGAGGCTGTGCTTCCCTGGAACAGAAAGACAGACCTATTATTAGTGAAGTTGCCATTAAAATAAGCAAAAGATTTCGCATTTTTCCCTCCGAATAGTTATTTTATGTAATTATATAGAAAAAATTAGAGAAATTCATTTTTTGCTTCCATGGGCTTAATTCTGAGAAGAGAAAGAACGGTTGCTATTATCCCCAGAATAGTGAAGGTGATAAACGCAAATCTAATGCTTTTTATGAAAAGAGAGATATTTTCTGCAGATATTTTGTTTTTTCCTATAATCATGGAAAACATTAATGTTGCAATTGCAATACTTGTCATCTGACCAAGTCTTCTCATGGTGGCCAGTGTTCCTGATGTCATGCCAATGTATTTCCTTTCTACAGAGCTCATAAGAGCATTTGTATTTGGAGAAGAAAATAGAGCGTATCCTGCCCCAACAGTAATAAGGCTAAAAATAATAAACAAAATGCTGGAATTTCCGTTTACAAAGGAAAAACTCAAAAGTCCCAGGGTTACAAGAGCAGAACCTGATGATGCGATTAAAACTGGATTTGCTCTGTCAGAGATTTTTCCTGTAACAGGGGAGAATAATGCCATGATTAAAGGTTGAGACAGAAGTATGAGCCCTGTGGTCTGCGGGCTTAGTGCTTTTACATATTGAAGATAAAGGCT
>Ga0190329_1000126_pt1 | contig 22273 bp, 23 predicted proteins | sample 48720423_MG_FD_161655 | JGI IMG/M metagenome (GOLD analysis project Ga0190329, IMG submission 161655) | Hydrothermal vent sediment bacterial communities from Southern Trench, Guaymas Basin, Mexico - 4872-04-2-3_MG | ecosystem: Environmental > Aquatic > Marine > Hydrothermal vents > Sediment ... | reverse complement strand
GGGTAATAACATAGCGCCTAAACTATGTCCCAGGAGGAAAATCTTGGAAGAGTCTATTTCTTTTCGGGCTTTCACAAACTTCACGGCTTCAATAACGTCTTGAATCACCTCTTCATTAACAGTAATCTTATTTTCTATTTCTCTCATTTTCTCTGAATAAATTTTACTTCTTTTATCGTATCTCAAAACGGCAATACCACGGGAGGCCAATCCCCAGGCTATGTCTCTAAAGGGCTTATTTGGCCCAATGGCCTCATCTCTGTCATTTGGTCCTGAACCGTGGATCAATACCACCAGTGGGAATGGGCCTTTGCCTTTAGGGAGTGTTAAAGTGCCGGGGAGCTTCCATTCTTCCACTCCAAAGGAAATCTCATATTCCACAAATTTCTCTTTATTCACATAATCAGGTATTGTGTATTTCACTCCCTGAGCAGGCAGGAAAAATAGCCCGGCTATCTCTCCCTTTTTGTTAAAGACCACCTTTATATCAATGGAGGCCTTCTCAAACTCACAGGTGACATAATAAACTATGTATTCTTTAACCTCTTCACTTTTCAATGCCTTCTGGGTCCTGAAATCCCCGAGTTGCCTGGTCAGGGAATTCCATGCATCCTCCAATTTATCCGCTGGAAGAGCCTTCTTCATAGTTCTGTCAAAATATTTTACTGCTTCAGCGAATTTTTCATTACTCAATAGGTTTACAAATTCTACTGCTTTAATCTCCAGATCCAGCTTAAGAGATTGGGCTTTTTCCTGTGCTTGTAATGAGACACTCCCAATGGTCAACAAGATAAGCAACACCTTAAAAATTTGCATTTTACACCTCCTGTAAAAATTACGTGTATTCATTGAAAATTATTCATAAGAACTTATCTGATGCGTCTTTCGGAATTACCACTGATTCATTGAATGATATATAAATAGATTTAACTTTTACACCTGACTGTAAAAGTGGGCACCTTAAGTTTTTCAGAAATTCCTCCATAATGTGCGTATTATATTAAATGCTAAGGGTTCGGCAGTCAAACTATGGACATTGCTCCCCATTCCCCAGAATACTTTTACTCTGGCAACTATCACTTTCCATCTGCAATGTGACGTGATGGATACCAAACATTTCTTTAAGAAGTTTATCAATGGCTATCCTGATTTTATCTACTTCTTCCAGTTTTAACCCGGGATCCAGTTCAATATGAGCCTCAAAATGAATATCATTATCACCAATCTGCCATAAATGCACATGGTGGATATTTTTAACCTCTGGAATTTTCTCCACTTCTTTCTTAATATCCAGTATATCAATACCGGGGGGAGTAGCTTCCATCAATATGTCCATGGACTCCCGCAGGATTGAAAAACTCTCCTTTAAAACATAGAGTGCAATTATAAAAGTGAGTAAGGGGTCTATCCAGTATACTTTTAAAGTTATTATTGCAATACCACCCAGAATCACTGCAACTGAAGATAATGTATCCATGAAGAGATGCATATAGGCAGATTTGAGGTTCAGATTCTTTTTAGAATCTTCTCTAAGCAGTAAAACCGAAAGCAGGTTGGCCACAAATCCTATTATAGCCACACCAAGCATAAGCCAGCCTTTAATATAAATGGGGGATTTTAATCTCACGATAGCTTCCTTAAAAAGGAAAAAGGAAATGACTATAAGAACTGCAGAATTAAAAAGTGCCGCAAGTATCTCAGCCCTTTTATATCCATAAGTTTTTTTATAAGTAACTTCTTTCTTACCAAGAAGATAAGCAACATAACTGATAAAAATCGCTATGGTATCGCTGAAGTTATGGAGAGCGTCGGAAATCAGAGCCAGACTACCTGATAAAAGACCACCAGAAACCTCTGCAACAGTTATAATAAAATTGAAGAGAATTACAAATTTTATTCTTTTCTCTTTTATTTTTTTCCCATGATTACGAGCCACTATTCCTCCTTTAATACTCTAAAATGTTTTCCACGTTCTATCAAAGTTTTCTTGTTGAAAAAAATCGGTATGCCCAATATATTTATAAAGTATGAAACTCCTGAATCTCTTACTTTTAATTGTGTTCTCCGCACCCTCTGTACCTAAAGAGGCACTTTTTTATAAGAAATTGAAAAACAAAAAGGTTCAATGTCTTCTGTGTCCCCGTCAATGTGTAATACCTGAAGGTAAAAGAGGCTATTGCAGATCCAGAAAGAATGAGAATGGAAAACTCTACAGTTTAAGTTACGGAAAAATCGCAGCAATCCACATAGATCCCATCGAAAAGAAACCATTTTACCACTTTTTGCCCGGCAATGTTGCACTCTCCATAGCCACACCAGGCTGCAATCTCAGGTGTACTTTTTGCCAGAACTGGACTATTTCCCAGTATGCTCCGGATGAAATTCAAACAGAGTACATGACACCTGAAAGGATTGTGGATATTGCAAGAATAAATGGCTGCGCTGCTATCGCCTACACCTACTCTGAACCTACAGTCTTTTATGAATATATGATGGATTGCGCTAGATTGGCCCATAAATATAACATAAAAAATCTGATGGTAACTTGTGGCTACATTAACCCTGAACCATTCAAGGAACTACTCAAATATTTGGATGCAGTTGTGATAGACTTAAAAGGCTTTTCCGATGAAGTATACAGGAAAATAGGCTATGCAGATTTCAAAGCTATCAAGCAAAACCTGAAGATAGCAAAGGACAGTGAGGTATGGTTTGAAATAACCTATCTGGTCATACCCGGCTACAATGATAGCGATGAAGAATTAACTAATTTTGTTAGATTTGTCAGTGATAGCCTCGGAAAAGATATTCCAGTACATTTCTTAAGATTTTTCCCCCGTTTTAAATTAACGCGCCTTCCACCCACACCAGTGGCAACACTCAGGAAGGCATACAATATAGCAAAAAAACATGGACTTAAATATATTTATATAGGAAATGTTCCTGATGTCAGGCAAAATAATACCTATTGCCCCAGATGTGGGCACCTTTTAATAGAAAGAAAGGGATTTTTTACAATTAAAAATATGGTAAAAAATGGACATTGTCCCTATTGCGGTGAAAAGATTTCCGGAGTTTTTGAATAGGAGGTTTATCATGCTCTGGTTGATGATAATAAGTTTTCTTTTGAGAGAACCTGCCCAGGCAGGGAGATTTTATCCGGGGCAAAGAGAAGAACTCTTTAAAGTTGTCTCACAGCTTATTGAATCAACACAATATATCCCATTAGGAGGTAAACCGGAGATATTATTCTCACCTCATGCAGGTTACATATATTCTGGAAAAGTAGCTGCCCAGAGCTACAGAGAAATACAGGGAGACGATTATGATATTGTAGTCATCCTGGCTCCGGCCCACTATTACCCTTTAAGGGGAATCTCTGTGGGACTCTTTGACTTTTACAGAACTCCCCTTGGCAATGTGGAAGTTGAAAAAAATTTAGGTGAGAAGATACTTAAATTGAAGTTTGTAAATTTCATAAAGGAGGCACACCTCCCTGAACACTCAATTGAAGTACAGCTTCCCTTTCTGCAGTACGCGCTGAAGGACTTTACGATTTTGCCTTTTCTTGTCGGGAGTATCAATATGGCAGAGGCCAACGAGTTCGCTCACTCTCTCGTAGAATTACTCAAAGGTAAAACTTATCTAATTCTCGTGAGCACTGATCTTTCTCATTATAAATCGTATGAAGTTGCCAAAAAGATAGATTCATTTACGATTAAAACCATTATGGAGGGAGATCCACAGGTGTTTTTGAATCGTTTTAAAGAGAAAAAAATTGAGCTATGCGGTTTCTTCCCCACTCTTATTGCGATGAAGATAAGAGAATTGAGAGGTAATCTAAAAGCCAAAAAACTCCTCTATCTCAATTCAGGAGATACAGGAGGAGGTAGAAAGGAAGTTGTAGGGTATGCCTCTATCGTATTTTATAGGGAATTCTTTAACGAAAGGGAAAAAAAATTCCTTTTAAATCTTGCGAGAGAATCCATAAAAAGAGCATTCCAATGGAAGGATATTGTAAGAGAAAAACCTTCAGATCCCAGGCTGCTTGAAAAACGAGGAGTATTTGTGACTCTGAGAAAAAACTCTCAGCTCAGAGGTTGTATTGGCATACATAAGAGCAGTGACCCTCTTTATATCGCTGTGCAGAAAATGTCACGAGCAGCTGCCTTTCAGGACTCTCGTTTTCCTCCTCTCAGACCCGGGGAATTAGATTCCATTACCATAGAAATCTCTGTATATTTATACCCTCCTCGCAAAATAGACGATATAAAAGAATATATACCCGGTAAACATGGCATCATAATGGTTAAGGGGCTGCATGAGGCGACTTTTTTACCCGAAGTTCCTCTTGAGCAGAACTGGAATAGAACAACCACTCTTCAGTATCTTTCTCTAAAAGCTGGTTTACCCAAGGATGGATGGAAGGAGGGCTGTATATTTTACATATACGAAACAGTTCATTTTAGTGAGAAGGAATAGCCTCAACTTTGAAATCCGGATACATTTTTTTAAGTAAAAACTGATAAACACTACCACAATTCAGCTTATACTTATCTTTCACAATGAGTTTAAGATAATTCCCGGTTGTTACATGATACCAGGAGCCAGTCTTCTTTTCTACGACTCCGTCTATTTGTCTTCTGAGAAATTTCTCAATATATATCCTTTTCTTTTCTCTGGCAATTTCAAGCAATATATCTTTTCTCATCCTTACAATGTGTGCTGGAACGGGCTCCATATGATAGGCTTCGGTTCCGGGTCTCCGTGAGAACTCAAATACATGCATGTATGCATAAGGTATTTTTTCCAGAGTTTCCAAGGTATTCTGAAAATCTTCATCGCTTTCCCCCGGAAAACCGACGATAACATCTGTACCCACGGCAATATCAGGAACTTTCTGAAAGAGTGTCTCCACAAGCATCAGATACTTGTCAAGAGTGTATGGCCTCCGCATCATTCTTAAAATCCGTGGGGATCCTGACTGAATTGGGAGATGTAAATGTGGTAAAATTTTCTCTTTCTCTAATAATTCAATGATCCTTTCATCTATGTGAATGGGAGATATGGAAGATAGCCGGATTCTGAGTCCAGGAAATCTAGCAATTATCTCTTCAAGGAGATCTGCAAGACTTTTTTTCCACTCCCTCCCCCACTCTCCAGTCTGTATCCCTGTTATTACAATTTCCAAAACTCCATTGTTAACCAGCGACTCTATCTCTTTCAGGATTTCTTCCTGTGGTCTTGATCTGGACTTTCCTCTGGTTTTTGGCACTATACAATAAGAGCATCTAAAATTGCATCCTTCCTGAACCTTCACATTGGGCCTCATATGATACAAGGGAAGTCGGAGGTGCTGAGGATTCTCAAGTTTCATATATTCAATTAATTCACCGGGAGAACCCTGGAACCAGATACTTTCATTCTCACTCTTTTTGTAAAAGGGGAAGCAGCCGGTAATTATGATCTTAGCCCCTGGATTTATTCTTTTAATTTTATTTACCCACTTTCTGGTATCCCTCTCTGCTCTGTGCGTAACAACACAACTGTTTATTATAACGTAGTCTGCAGTTTCAGGGTCATAAGATTGTGAATATCCACTTAAATAAAAGGCATTAAGTAATAAATCAGTGTAATACTGGTTTAAACGACAGCCAAAGGTTTTTATGAATATGGAGGGGGAGCTTATTGCTCCTCCCCCTCCTCTGTCTCGCTTTGTAATTCTTCTAATTTTTCGAGCTCTGCTTTTAATATCTCACCCAGGTTTATCTTTGCAGGCTCAGATTTAAATTTGGCAATCTCTGCCTTTTCTTCAGCCCTATAAAATTCTCTTTCAGACAACAGCACCCTCTTTCGCTGAGGTTCCACCCGCAGCACCTTAAGATTAAGTTCCATACCAATTTTGTAATTCTCCTTTGGAGAACCTTTCTTCTGAAGTTGTGAAGCAGGTACAAAACCATCAAGTCCTTTATCTACCTCCACAATAACTCCTCTTTCTCCCACTTCCACGACCTCTGCCTTGAGGTCTGTCCCGGGCTGCAATCTTTTAATGATTTCCTCCCATGGGCTGGGCCTGAGCTGTTTCAATCCCAGTTCGAGAAAGCGATCTCTTTTATCAATGTTTAAAACCTTTAGTCTCAATCTTTGCCCTTTTCTTAAAGCCTCTTCAGGCGACTTAAATCTCTTGGTCCACGAAATATCGCCGATGTGCAGAAATCCTTCTATTCCCTCTTCAATCTCAATATAAGCTCCGTAATTTCCAAAGTCTTTAACAACACCCTTAACCACAGAACCCACAGGATATTTTTCTTCAATCAGAGACCAGGGGTCCGGAACTGCCTGTTTCATACCCAATGAAATTCTCTGTTTTTCCACTTCTACATTCAAAACCACTACGTTAACCTTATCTCCCTCTTTTACCAGTTCAGATGGGTGAGCCGGCGGTTTGCCCCATTTCATCTCAGTAATATGCACCAGGCCTTCAACTCCGGGCTCCAGTTCCACAAAAACTCCATAATCCACAATACGCTTCACTGTACCCTTCACAATAGAGCCTATGGGGTACTTCTTAGCCACTGCTTCCCATGGATGAGGCTGTAACTGCTTGTATCCCAGAGAAAGTTTAAGATTTTCAGGGTCCACTTCCAGAACCTTAACCTTTACTTTGTCTCCCACTTTAAGAACCTGGCTTGGATGATCTATCTTGGTCCAGGAAAGATCAGAGATATGTATAAGACCATCTACTCCTCCAAGGTCAACAAATACTCCAAAGTCTGTAATATTTTTGACAACCCCCTCCAGGATCTCTCCAGGTTTTATACCAAGCAATCTCTCTCTCTGCTTCTCTATCTCTTCCTCTATTACTTCTTTCCTTGATACGACTATATTCTTCCTGGCTTTGTTTAATTTTATTACCTTTACTTTTATATTCTTTCCAACAAAAGCAGGAATACTTTTGACCTTCTTCACATCAAGTTGAGAACCCGGAAGGAATGCATCCACACCGAAAACGTCTACTATTAACCCCCCTTTCACCTGTCTCAGGACTTTTGCATCCACTGTCTCATTATTCTGGTAGGCATCTTTAATTCTATCCCATGCCATAAGGAAATCTGCTTTGTGCTTGGAAACAATGGTTCTTCCATCTCTGCCATCTAAAGTATCTATATACACGAAAACTTCATCACCCGGTTTTAAATCGGGATTTTTGAATTCATACCTTGGTGCAACACCTTCTGATTTTGATCCTATATCAATATATACTTCCTGGGGTGTTACTTTAACTACCACCCCCTTCACTATCTCACCCTCTCGGGGAATTTTCAATGCCTCCTGTAGCATGGATTCAAATTCATTATTCTCCATCACCTTTCTCTCCTCCATAAGTACCTCCTTTAAAAAGAATTTTTTTTATCTCCTCATATACCTCTCTCACAATCTCAGGAGGTGTAGATGCCCCCCCTGTTACTCCAACTTTATTTATATTATAAAACCATTCTTCCCTTAATTCATCTTTTTTTTCTATATGATAGGCTCTTTTACAGTTTTTCGCTGCAATCTCGTATAATCTCCGGGTATTGGAGCTATTCTTTCCACCTACAATAATCATCACATCCACTTCTTTTGCCATCTCTCGGGTTTCATCCTGCCTTTTCTGAGTGGTATTGCATCTTGTATTTGCAAATCGCACCTCTTTTGCGTCTTCGAGGAACTCACTTATCACTTCCTGCACCAGGTCCAGTCTCACGGTTGTTTGTGCTACTACTCCTACTTTTTTTCCCCTCACATCTACCTTTTTCGCTTCCTCTCCTGAACCCACTACAATTGCCTTTCCGTCCGTGTTCCCCACAATCCCTTTAACCTCCGGGTGATGTTGTTTACCCACAACTACAACAAGATATCCCTCATCCTGGAACTTTCTGGCCATTTTCTGCGCATTGGCAACAAAAGGACAGGTGGCATCAATAATCTTTTTACCCAGCTTCTCTGCTTCTTTATACACATTGGGAGGAACGCCGTGGGTTCTAATAAGAATATAAGGTTTAGGGGTATCATAGATCCTTTCCACAGCTTTTATTCCTTTCTTCTCAAGTTCAGCGACTACCAGTGGATTATGAATAATAGGACCGAGGGTATCAAATTCCACTCCCTTTTTTCTCATCTTCTCCACTATCTCTAAAGCCCGTTCAACTCCATAACAGAAACCGTATTCAGATGCAAGCTTAACCTCTGGCATACAACTCCCTCATTCTTACTTCCAGCTCTCTGGTAAGATAATTTATATTCTCTTTATTGTATTCAAGATTATAGGTAAAAATTGGCTTCCCGAACCTTATTTTAAGCTCCCTCTTACCCAGAATCCAATCCCAGTAGCTTCCCTTGCTCTCAAAAAGGAAAGCAGGAATCACTGGAGCTTTAGCTTTAAGTGCAATCATTGACGCCCCCTTTTTAAGAGGTAACAACAATTTATTTTTAGTTCTGTTTCTCGTGCCCTCAGGAAAGATAACCACTGCTTTTCCTTCATTTAATAACTCCACTGCCTTTTTCACAGCTTGAGTAGAACTGCTTCTGTCTATAGGAATAGAATTGTAAAACTCTATAAATTTTCCAAATATCTTATATGTAGTAAAAAGTTCTTTTTTAGCTAAAAAATAAACTTCTCTGGGTGAAGCCCACCCTACCAGTGGGGGATCCCAGAAAGAGGTATGATTGGGGCAAATTATTACCGGTCCTTCTAGTGGAATATTTTTTTTGCCAATAATTTTACAACGAAACAATATTTTAAAAGGTAAGTATAATAATATCCTTGCGAGTTTCCATTTGAAACTCATCTCCCTTTAAGGCCGAAACGCCTTTCTACCTCCTTTAGAATTTTTTCAACCTGTTCTTCTACCGTAAGATTGGTAGTATCGAGTATAAAAGCATCTTCTGGAATTTTCAAGGGGGAATATTCTCTTTTTGAGTCCATTTCGTCCCTCATAAGGATCTCCTGCTTTACATCCTTAAGACTCACATCCATACCCTTTTCTCTCAACTCTTTCAACCTTCTTCTGGCTCTTTCCTCAAGAGATGCTATCATGTAAACCTTCAGGTCTGCATCAGGTAAAACAACTGTTCCAATATCTCTTCCTTCCAGAACAACTCCTCCTGCTTTTGCCAATTTCCGTTGTAATTCTACCATTTTTTTCCTTACGCCGGGATATGCAGAGATTATAGAAACAGTGTTATTTACTTCGGGTGTCCTGATGGCAGTGGATACATCCTCACCGTCTAAATATGTATGAATTTCTCCATTTTCAAGTTTTTGTTCTATATTTACCTTTCCTGCAATTTCTCCTACTTTCTCTTCATCATAAGGGTCAATTTTCTCTCTTATAACCTTTAAGGCTACAGCCCTATACATGGCACCTGTATCGATGGGTAGAAGACCCAAAGCTTTCGCAACGAGTTTTGCTGTGGTACTTTTCCCAGATCCTGCAGGTCCATCAATGGCAATTTTGAGGTTGTTATAAGGCATGCAAATAGTATAATGAAAAAAATAAAAACACTCAAAAATTTAAAGAGGGCGCCGGTATAAAGAAAGATTTTATACGGAGCTAATTTTTAAAATTACTTTTTGACTAACGCTGCCCAAAGTGTTAAAATGGCTACTATCAGAAATCCCAGCCAGTAAATTATATTAACATGCTGAACAAGTCCTACAATAAACAGTATTAATGAAATTATGAAACTAATCCATACCTGCCACATAATACACCTCCTTTTTCAAGAAATCCCAACCTTTCCCGGCGCCCTCATAGTGTTATTATACCCATGTACTATCGAAATGTCAATGGCATAAAATGTTAGCGGGGCATACCACAAATGTTGCAATAAGGATCCTTCTCCACATATACTATTCTAATATCCCATGTTTTGAAATTGAATATCGCCATGCGACCCTTCAATGTATTCCCGATTCCGGTTAAAAATTTTATCACTTCCATGGCTTCCATGGTTCCAAGTATTCCTGCCGTTGCTCCGAGTACTGGAATTTCTCTCCTTGGAGGGAGGGCTTTATAGATACATCTCAAACAGGGTGTTTCAAATGGCACTACAAAAGAAAGTCTCCCCTCCAGGGATTCTACAGCAGCATGCACAAAAGGAATTCTATTCTTCACAGCGTAATCGTTAAGAACAAACCTGGTTTCGAAGTTATCCAGAGCATCTACTATTATGTCGGGTTTTCCTATTTCTTTTACACTTTCAGAGTCAATCTTTATTGGGTACCCTTCTATATCAATTTCTGGATTAAGGTCTTTTAATTTTGAGAGAGCAGAATCTACCTTAAGCATACCCACATTAGAGGTAAAATGTAAAATTTGCCTGTTGAGATTAGACTCTTCTACCCTATCAGCATCATAAAAACTAATTTTTCCCACACCAGCTGCCACAAGATAATAAAGGGCTGCACTTCCCAGTCCTCCAGAACCAAGCACTGCCACATGGGCATTCTTTAATTTATCCTGATTGAATCTATGTATAATTTTCTGACGTCGGTATCTCATATTTAAATCATAAAGGAGCAGGAGCTGAATTTAAAAAACCTTGTTGACACAAAGGTTTATATGCATTAAAATAAATATTATCAATAGAACATAAAGGCATATGAATTATTTAGACAAATACATAGAGAAAATAAAAGCACTGTCGGACCTAACGAGAATTAGAATCCTAAAATTATTGCTTGAAGTGAATAATGAGTTATGTGTCTGTGAAATTACGGATGCTCTTGGAGAAAACCAATATAAGATTTCCAAACATATGAGAGTATTAAAAAATGCAAAATTGGTTAGAGAAAGGAGAGAAGGGAAATGGGTAATTTATTCCATAATTCCCGATACAGGTATGTTGGAAAAAAATCTTTTTAATATCGTTAAACTATTTGAGGGAGAAATTTTCGAACAAGATAAATTGAGATTAAAAGCCAGGCTTTCTCTTAGAGTCAAAAACAAGTGTGTGATTGGTATGGATGATGAACGGTGGAAACAAAAAATAAAAGAACTAAAATGGGAGGTTAGAAATGCTTAATTTACTTGTGGGGGGAGTAGAAGCACTTTTTGATTATATTGCCAAACATACTATTACCTGCCTTATTCCTGCTTTTCTGCTGGCAGGAGGGATGGTAACCTTTATTAATAGAGAGGCAGTACTTCAACACCTGGGTGAAAGTGTAAACAAACTAAAATCCTTTTCTTTAGCCAGTATTGCCAGTTTTCTTATCGCTGCATGTTCCTGCACTGTAATACCTGTTTCCAGTGGATTGTACTTTGCAGGAGCTGGTGTAGGAGTGGCCTTTATAATACTATGGGTAGCACCTGCAGCAAATATACTTGCATTGACATACACAGGAAGCATTCTTGGAAGTAAAATGGTTATTTCAAGGGTTATTGCTGCTATCTTTATGGCATTTGTAGTAGGCGAAATTATGACACTCTTCTTTAAAAAAGACAGACCTATAGAGACACCCGTGGCTCAGGTTGAAAAATCGGAAGGAATAATTAAGGGAAAACATTTAGTTCTTCTTATATTAATACTTATATCTCTCCTACTTCCAAATTATTTAGTTCAAAAGGGGCCATATATTTACAAGGTTGTAGTATGGGGCATATTTACGGTAATTGCTTTTCTTTATGCTTTCTTAAAAATGCCAAGAGAGGAAATCAAAGGCTGGCTTTTGGAATCATGGTGGTTTGTGAAAATAATATTCCCACTTCTTCTTCTTGGAGTGTTTATAGTGGGTATAATAGGGAAATTAATCCCTGAAACATGGATTCATCAATGGCTGGGCAACAATTCAATAAAATCATCTTTTCTGGCTACACTTATAGGTGCTTTCTCTTATTTTGCTACCATGACAGAGGCGCCATTTGTGGATACTTTGATGAAAATGGGGATGGCAAAAGGGCCTGCCCTTGCACTACTTCTTACAGGTCCTGGAATAAGTCTTCCTAATTGGTTAGCTATTGCCCGCGTTTTTGGTATTAAAAAGGCGCTTGTATATGTTCCCACAATTATAATCCTTGGCACGATTGTGGGATGGTTTTTCGGCAACTTTATCTTTTAAAAGGAGGTATTAAAATGAAAATAATAATTGCAGGAAGTGGGTGTCCAAAATGTAAAGCCACAGAGAAGAACGTCTTTGAAGCCTGTGCAAAACTTGGTTTACCTGCAGATATACAGCATGTATATGATGTAAAAGAAATTACAAAAATGGGAGTTATGATTACACCGGCAGTTCTTATAGATGGGAAAGTGGTAATCAAAGGTAAAGTACCCACTGTGGAAGAATTAATGAAGATTCTGGAGAAATATAAAAGTTAGTTTTTATTCCCTTAACTTTTTTATTGCCCTTTTAAGATGGTGAGATATTACTTTATTTTTATCAAAATCTTTTTTACGTTTTTCGAGTAATGGACAAAGCGATGGATTATGAGAATTACCTGCGGCAATAAATACATTCCTCATAAACATCTCATAACCTGCTCGTTTAACCGGGGTACCTTTAAAGGTCTCCTCAAAATCTTCTTTTTTGAGTAAAATCAACTCCTCTAACTTTATATTAGCGAGTCTTTTCTCCTCAGGTATTAAACTGACTTCAAGCGGTTCATTCTTCCTGTTAAATGGACATACTTCCTGACATTCATCACATCCAAAAATCCATTGCCCCATCGCATTTTCCAGATCATCCTTTATTATTCCTTTATACTCTATTGTTAGATAACTTATACAGCGGGAAGCATCCAGTATGTAGGGTTTTATAATAGCTCCGCTGGGGCAGGCCTCCATACATCTTTTACATGAGGCGCAAAGAAGCGGTACAGGTGAATATTTTATCTCCTCCAGCTCTATATTTAGAAATAGCTCTCCCAGAAAAAAATATGATCCAATGTTTTTGCTGATCAACATGGTATTTTTACCAATAAACCCAATTCCTGCTAATCTTGCAAGTTCTTTTTCAAGAACCGGAGCAGAATCTACAAAAATTCTACCTTGAACTTCTGAATTTTTCTCTCTTAAAAAAATGAGGAGTTCTTTCAATTTTTTCTTTATGACCCTATGATAATCCTTGCGAATTGCATACTTTGAAATTAAGCCTCTATCCTTCTTATCTATATCCTTCCATCTCAGCGTGTCATAGGGAACTCCCACAATCAAAATGCTTTTGACCTCGGGATAGAGTTTTTCAGGTGAGAGTCTTTTTTCCAGATTCCTGGCCATATAATCCATTTCTCCATGGAATCCGTTTGAAATCCATCGTATGAGATAATCTTTCCGAAAGCTAAAATCAGGTGGTTTTATTACAGCAAAAATCTCAATACCAAGCTCTTTAATATAATCTTTTACCTCTTCAATCAATTGGAAAGTTTACCTCTATTCATCCAAGAGTTCCCTTATGGAAAATATATCTATTACTTTACCAGAAGTCTCCTCCAGTGAAAGGATAACCCCTTCAAGTCCCAATCTCTCCTTCGATGGTTCAAAGGCAACAGGTAACAACGTCTTAAATCGTTTAATATAAAGTTCTTTTTTGACTCCTATTACACTGTTAAGTCCCCCCGTCATCCCCACATCGGTGATATAAGCAGTTCCTTTGGGTAAAATTCTCGCATCTGAGGTTTGGACATGAGTATGTGTACCCATTACAGCAGTGACCCTACCATCTACATAAAAAGCAAAAGACTGTTTCTCAGCGGTGGTCTCTGCATGGAAATCTATAATTTTGATTTCCGGGAGGTCTTTCTCCAATATATTTTCAACAGCCCGGAAGGGACAGTCGAAATAACCTGTAAAAAGTCTCCCCATTATGTTAATAACAGCAATATGTATCCCCCTCCTGGATTCGAAAACTCCATATCCTTTCCCCGGGGCTTCGGAAGGATAATTATAAGGCCTCAATACCCAATCAACATTATCTATAAAACTGAAAATATCCTTATTATCCCAAATGTGGTTTCCACTTGTTAGAACATCAATGCCATAATTATGTAGCTCATCCGCAACCTTTCTTGTGAGGCCTGCACCTCCAGCTGCATTTTCGCCATTGGCAATAGTAAAATCAATTTTATAACGTTCTTTAATTTCAGGTAGTAAACTTCTAACTACTCTTCTTCCTGGCTTTCCGACAACATCCCCGATAAAGAGTATCCTTATCACCTTGCATACTCCACTGCTCTTGTTTCCCTTATAACTGTAACCTTGATCTGACCAGGGAAGTCTATCTCTTCTTCTATTTTTTGTGCTATTTGTTTTGCCAGATTGAAGGCATCCGTGTCACTTACTCTGTCGGCTTCCACTATTATTCTTATCTCCCTTCCAGCCTGCAGGGCATAAGCTTTTTCAACACCAGTATATCCTGCAGCGATTTCCTCTAACTTTTCGATTCTCTTTATATATGCCTCTATACTCTCCCTGCGTGCACCAGGCCTTGCGCCAGAAATGGCATCTGCTGCCTGGACAAGCACTGCAATGGGGCTTCTGGGATCCTCTTCACCATGATGCGAGGCTATAGCATTCACTATAAGGTCGTTTTCTCCAAATTTCTTGGCAATCTGAGCCCCTACCAGGGCGTGAGGGCCTTCGTAGCTTTCATCTGCAGTCTTACCAATATCATGTAAAAGCCCAGCCCTCCTCGCAAGTTCAACTGGAAGTCCAAGTTCTCCTGCCATAATACCCGCTATGTATGCCACTTCCTTTGAGTGTTGAAGAAGATTTTGGCCATAACTGGTCCTGAATTTCATTTTCCCTACAAGTTTTAATAATTCTACATGAAATCCTCCAAGTTCCAGCTCTACCATTGCTTCTTCACCGATAACTTTTAAATGGTCTTCAAATTGCTCTTCAACCTTTTGAACCACTTCTTCGATTCTTGCAGGGTGAATTCTTCCATCCTGTATCAATTTTTCCAATGCCAGTTTGGCTTTTTCCCTTCTTATAGGATCGAAGGAAGAAAGTATGACTGCTTCAGGTGTATCATCAATTATAACTTCTACACCAGTTGCAGATTCAAAGGCTCTTATATTCCTGCCTTCCCTTCCAATTATCCTGCCTTTTAGATCATCAGAAGGAATAGGAACTACTGTAATGGTGTTTTCCTGAGCCAGAGGCGTTGCTACTCGTTGTATTGCCTGAATAACTATTTCCCTTGCTTCTTTCTCTGCCTTTTCCTTAGCTTCTTCTCTTATTCTATATACCAGCTGAGCAGCTTCATATCTTGCTTGCTGTTCCAGACTTCGGAGTAATTCTTGTTTGGCCTCCTCCCTGGTGAGTCTTGCAACTTCTTCCAGTTTCCTGGTCTCCTCCTCCAGGAGTTCATCCAGTCTTTCTTCTTTAGCTTTTAACATCCTCTCCCTTTCTTTAAGTTCCATTTCAAAATTTTTCAAATCCCTCTCTTTCCGAGAGAGGGTTTCACTCTTTTTCTCAAGTTGATTTTCTTTCTCCTCCAGCTTTTTCTTTTCTCGATTCAATTCCTTTCTTATTTCATAAGTCTCTTTTTCAAACTTTCTTCTTTCTTTAAACCAGTAATCTTTAGCCTGAATCTCACCTTGTTTTCTGATATTTGCTGCTTCTCTCTTTGCTTCTTCTATAATCTTCTCCCTGGTTCCATAAGCTTCTTCTATATTTTTCTTATGGATCAACTTAAAATAAAGAAAACCAAGGACAAAACCAACTATGATTCCTGCTACAATTCCTCCTATCAGTATCATCTTTTTACCTCCTATTCCCCATAAATCTTCTCGTCTTTTATTTCATCTGGTAAGTACTCTTGCTTCACACCTTTGTTTTTACCGTAGGGATAAATATATCCCCTGCCTCTCCCCAGTTTTTTTGCTCCACTGTAGTGAGAATCCCTCAAATGAAGGGGAACTTCCAGATTCCCTGTTTTTGCAACAACTTCCCTTGCTCTGCCCAGGGCCCTCAGTACCCGATTGGACTTCGGGGAGGTGGCAAGATATAAAGTGGCAAGGGTTAGCAAAAGATCTCCCTCGGGTCTCCCCACCATTTCAAAACCCTCTTTACAGGCTGCTATAACACGGACAGCATCCGGATTCTCTAGGCCTACATCCTCTGCGGCATGAACGAAGAGTCTTCTCAGAATGTAGAGAGGATCCTCACCCGCATCCAGTAATCTAACAAGCCAGTACACCGAAGCATCGGGGTCACTTCCTCTTATTGATTTTATATAAGCTGATATCATATCGTAGTGCTCATCTTCCGTGAGGGATAAAATTCTTCCGGGAAGAAGCTCTTTCAGCATTTCCTGAGTAATCTGCTTAACACCCCTTTCAAAACCTATAATGGAGAGCACTTCCATATAATTCAGTGCCCTTCTGGCATCACCTTCACTGACTTCCGCCAGCTTAACCAGAATCTTGTCAGGAAAGTCCACCCCTTTTTCCTCTTTGATAAGCTTCCTCGCTCGCTTAAGTATTTCCACTATATGTTCTTTAGAAAGTGGCTTAAATTCAAAGATGAGGGACCGGGATAAAAGTGCCCTGGAAACAGCAAAAAATGGATTATGAGTAGTGGAACCTATCAGGATTATGGAGCCATTTTCCGTAAAAGAGAGTAGATATTCCTGTTGTAATTTATTAAGTCGGTGTATTTCGTCCATGAAAAGTAGAGGGGGAATACCCTTTATTTTGCCTAATTTGCCGAGATTTTTTACAGTTTCTTTAAGCTGTCCCCTTTCTAATCTCGTTGCATTGAGTTCATAAAAATCTGCATTTACTTTATTGGCTATGATCCTGGCTAAAGCTGTCTTCCCTGTTCCGGGAGGGCCGAAAAAGATAGAACTCCTTAACTGACCTCTTTCTATCAGAACTCTGAGCGGCCTCCCCTTGCCAACAAGATGCTCCTGCCCCACAAACTCTTCAAGGGTCCCTGGGGCCACTTTTTGCGAAAGAAGTACAAAAACATCTTTTTTTCTTCCTTCAAATTTTTCAAAACCCGTGAATTCCAATTCCATTCACCTCCTTCAAACCCCCTCTTCCCGGCAGAGCTTCCTTTCAACTTGAAACATCTACCCATAATTTTCTTTTTGGGGGCTATATACATGCTTCAATCCTCTTGTATATTTTCTCCAGTTTTTCTTCTAACTCACTCTGCTCTTTCCTCAAAAGTATCAACTCTCTTGCAATTTCGTAAATTACAGCAATTAATACTGAAACAAACTCTACATTGTTTCGCATGAACATCATTCTATCTTCCTGCTCTTTAATTTTTTCTGAAATATAATTACTTAAATATTCAAATTCCTCCGGAGTGAGATCAGTTTCGAACTCATAATTTATTCCCTTTATGGTAATTTTTCCGCGAGTTTTGTTTGTATTAAAGAGCTCAAGATTCATTGTATTGCATCCAGTTTATTAATTGTATTTTGAAGTTTTTCTTCAATATTTTCAAGATTTTCGAGAATATTCTGGAGTCTTTCTTTGAGCTCAGAATTCTCTCTTTTCATCTTTTCAAACTCATCTAATAAAATTTCTATTTTTTTCTCCAATGCCTCTATTCTTTCCTTCATTCTAATCCCCTTATTTCAAAACCTGCATTTTTAATGGCATTAATTATCTTACTGAATTCTGCATCCACTTCTTCCTGTGTAAGAGTTTTTTCTTTGCTGCGAATATAAAAGGCTATGGTTATGCTCTTCTTGTCTTCAGGGATATTACTACCTGAATATACATCGATCACCTCATATTTTTCCACTAAATCTGGTAGAATTTTATCTATTGTTAACTTTATCTCGCTATAGCTTCTGTCCTTATCCAGAAGTATTGAGAGGTCCCTTCTTGTGGAAGGATAAAGGGAAAATTTCTCATATTTCTTTTCTGGAAGCGAGAAAGAAGAAATATCAATCTCCATGACAAAACACGGCATTTTGATGCCATAATATTTCTTTACCCGAGGAGTGATTTCACCTATGACACCGGCATCCTTCCCTTCAATCCTGATAATTCCCGAATTAACAAGACCTTTAAGTACTCTCTCCTCTACCTCTATTTGAAGCTTAAATTCATCCCTCAGAATTTCCATCAAACCAGTAAGATCATAAATATCAACGTCTCTTTCCATATTGTACCATTTTTTCTCAAGACGGCCTGCTACAATAGCAGCAAAATGCATCTTTTCTTCTGGCAGTTTATCCTCACCTCTCCATAAGAATACCTTGCCAACTTCAAATCCTCTTACGAACTTTTGCCCTCTTCTCAAATTAAGGGATGCAAATCTCAAAATTCCCGGGATAAGGCTCATCCTCAAAACCGAAGCATCCTGCGTAAGAGGATTTTTCAGAGGTACAGCCTCTTCTTTCCGGAAACCGAATTCTTCAAGCTCCAACGGATTGGCGAACTCAACTGTTTTAATCTCATAAAAACCGGATTTCGTGGCAAGATCTCTAATAAGGGAAACGGCGGTTTTAAATTTCTTTCCCGTGAAACTACCTCCAGAGGAAATCTTTCCTTTAATCCTGTCGTATCCATAAACTTTTAAAACTTCTTCTGCTATATCCTGCCATACTTCAAGGTCTCTTCTCCTCGGTGGAACAAAAACCTCCAGTTTTTCATTATCACTACGTAGTAAGAAACCAAAATTTTCGAGTATATTTTTCACAGTAGAGGGCTCAATTTCTTCGCCCACAAACCTGTTGAATTTATCAAAATATACTGTTATCTTTTTATCTTTTAATGTAATATATTTCACATCATTGACCAAACCTGATTTTCCTCCTGCGGTCTCGAGAATAAGTTTTGCAGCTCTTCTTGAAGCCAGGGGAAGAATTTCAGGGTCGCTTCCTCTCTCAAACCGACGGGATGACTCTGTCTTTATTCCAAGGATACTCACCCCTTTTCTTATCCTTGCTCTGTCAAAGTGTGCACTCTCAATAAGAATATCTTCCGTTTCTTCAGTAACACCTGTATCTTCACCCCCTATTATCCCTGCAATTGCAATTGGTTTTTCCGCATCAGCTATTACCAGTATTTCGTCGCTTAGTTCTCTTCCAACTCCATCCAGACACAGTATCTTCTCTCCTTTATCTGCCCTCCTTACAATTATTTTATCCTTTAATTTGCCAAGATCAAAAGCATGAAGGGGGTGACCAAGCTCTAACATTACAAAATTTGTTACATCTACAATATTATTTATAGGCCTCTGGCCAAGTAGAAAGAGAGTCCGTCTCAGCCAGAAGGGTGATTCTTTAACTTTTACACCTTTTATTATTCTAGCGGTGTACCTGGGACATCCCTCTTTATCCAGTATCTCGACAGGATACAATCCAACGGATTCATCTTCCTCAATGCCCACTCGAGGCATTCTCACCTCTTTCCCTGTCACAGCTTTAAGCTCATAAGCAAGACCCAAAATGCCCATTAAATCAGGACGGTTAGGAAAGATATAAAGATCGTAAACCCAATCTATCAATCCAAGCTTCTCAAGCGGAGATTCACCCACTTTAAAATCATCACCGAGGATGAGGATACCCGGAGAGTCCTCCTCCAGACCGAGTTCCTCAAGTGATAGGATATTAGCCTCCGAGGTTATCCCCTTAATATTTTTCTCTCCTATTCTAACTCCTTTTATAACTGCACCGGGTAAAGCAACTACAACCTTTATTCCCTTTCTTAAGTTGGGTGCTCCACTTACAATCTGTAATATCCTCTGGCCTGTATAAACTTTAACAATCTTATAATCCTTCGCATTGGGATGTTCCCTGACCTCCTCGACGATACCTGTAGTTACTTTCCCTTCCAGCCCTTCAGCAAGATAATGAAATTCCTCTACTTCAATTCCCAGATTCTCAAAGGTCTCCTTGAGCTCATTGGGGTTAAGTTCAAAATCTACATATTGTTTTAAAAGATTGTAAAGTACCTTCATAATTGTTTAAGAAACCTCACATCGTTTTCATAGAATAACCTTATATCGTCGATTCCATATTTGATCATCGCTATCCTCTCTATCCCCAGTCCAAAGGCATATCCACTCCATTTCCCGGGATCATACCCCACATTTTTCAGAACATTCGGGTGGACCATCCCACAGCCAAGGATTTCCATCCATTCACCACCGAGCTTTGCATATACCTCCGCACTGGGTTCTGTGAAAGGGAAATAGGAAGGAACAAACTTTATCTGTGTCTCTGGACCAAATAACTCTCTGGCAAAAACCTCAAGGGTTCCTTTCAATTCGCTGAAAGAAACATCTCTGTCAATGTAAAGTCCTTCCATCTGCATGAAGGCAGGAGCATGGGATGCATCAAAGGGGTCCACTCTGTAAACTTTCCCTACTGTTACAATTCTTAAAGGCGGTTGTCTATTCTCCATTACTCTTATTTGAACAGGAGATGTATGGGTTCTGAGAAGCATTCTGTCTGTTATGAAGAATGTATCGTGCATTTCTCTCGCCGGATGATATGGAGGAATATTTAATGCTTCAAAGTTATAATAATCCCACTCCACATCCGGTGAAAATTTTCCACCAACCTCTTCGAAACCAAGCCCAACAAAAATATCCAGAATTTCATTGATTACCCTGGTTAGTGGATGCTCCCTGCCCAACTCAGGCACTCTTCCGGGAAGATGAAGATCAAATTTTTTTGTAGGAAGTTTATGAAGGAATTCTTCTTTCTTCTCTTTTATCAGACCCAAATATTTGTTTTTTAACTCGTTAAGCTTTCTTCCTGCATCTTTTCTTTCTTCAGGAGCAAATTCTTTAAGAGATTTTAAAAATAAAGTAACTTTCCCCTTTTTCCCAAAAAATACAATTCTGAAATTTTCCAGCTCCTCGGGTGAAGTTACTTTCTTCCATTCTTTTTCGATTTCCTTCCCGAGAAGCTCAATTTCATGAAGCCTGGACATGCTGTCTAGCAAGTTCTACAAGTTCGCGAAACGCCTCGTGGTCCCTTACTGCAATATCAGCCAGTACTTTCCTGTTTAAATTCACTCCAGCTTTCTTCAATCCATTGATGAAAGTGGAATAGTTCAACCCCTCTTCTCTACAAGCAGCATTAATTCTTATTATCCAGAGTTTCCTCATTTCGGCTTTCTTTTTCTTTCTGTGAACATATGCATACTGAAGAGACTTCAAAACCGCTTCATTGGCCTTTTTAAAGGTAGAGGATTTCTGCCCGTAATATCCCCTTGCCATTCGTCTAATTTTTTTATGGCTTCTTCTTCTTTTAAATCCTGTTTTAATACGCATACTAATTCCTCCCTTTCAAAAGTTCACAAATTATAAGGTTTCGATTTAGGTTAGTCAAACCTGATATTCTCACCGAGAATGTAGATTTTACATAAATCTTATAATGCACAATGTATATTTAAAAATCTCCTTTGACATTATGCAAGACTTATTATATAATTTTGACCGACTGGTCGGTCGATATGTTTGATACCAAAAATAATAAAAATAAACGGATTAAAATTCTTGAAGCTGCCCTGTATCTTTTTTCGCGGAAAGGCTACCACAGGACCCGAATGAGAGAAATTGCAGAGCATGCAGGTGTTGGGAAAGGGACAATTTACGAATATTTCGAGAGTAAAGAGGATCTATTTACTTCTCTTATTGTCCACCTCTTCAAAGCCTTGGATGAATATGCTTTCCAAAAGGTGAAACCTAATATGAGTGCCTCCATGAAAATAAAGGCACTGGTGACAGGATATCTAGAATTAGTGGAAAATATGCCCAGAGAAGCAATTATGGTCATGACAGAGTTCTGGAGTGAGGGCATAAGAAACCATTTAAAATTTGATTTCAGGGATATGTATAAAAAGTACCTGAGAATCACACGAAAAATTCTGGAAGAAGGCATAAAAAAAGAAGAATTCAAAGAAACAGTTAATGTCGAAAATTTATCCAGGAGTTTACTTGCTTTCATGGACGGCATTCTGTTTCATGCCATGTTATTTAGGGAGGAAATAGACCTAGAAAGAATCACAGAAGATTTCCTTGATACTGTTTTGAAGGGAATCAGCAGGAGGTAGGAAATGTTTACATTATTTACATTCATTATACTGGCGTTGAGTCCTGAGGAACTTCTAAGTAAAGTTGATAGTGTGGCTACATTTCCCCACTCCATAGGAGTTATGGAAGAAACTATCATCACTACCACCGGGAAAAAGAGGACATTCAGAATAAAATTTTATACTAAAAATGGTATGGACAAGCAGCTGATGGTGTATATATTCCCTCCTCAAGTTCGAGGAAACAGCTTTCTTATTATTGGTGACAATGTATG
>Ga0190329_1000125_pt1 | contig 22298 bp, 21 predicted proteins | sample 48720423_MG_FD_161655 | JGI IMG/M metagenome (GOLD analysis project Ga0190329, IMG submission 161655) | Hydrothermal vent sediment bacterial communities from Southern Trench, Guaymas Basin, Mexico - 4872-04-2-3_MG | ecosystem: Environmental > Aquatic > Marine > Hydrothermal vents > Sediment ... | reverse complement strand
ATGGAACAGTGGGCAAAGAAAAGAGGGGTTCTCAAGAGGAGCGGTTGATGCCGCTCCTTTTTGACTTTTCAAAACAATGTTAAAATCAAAAGTAATACATCCAGGAGGTAGATTATGCTCTTAACTTTAAGTGGGATAGGTCACGACTATGGCGAAGGGCTTCTCTTTGAAGATATATCGACCGCAATAAATAGAAGAGACAAAATAGTTCTTATCGGCAAGAACGGAAGCGGAAAATCCACACTGCTCAAAATCATCACAGGATTATTGAAACCAACATATGGTGAAGTTCACCGGGCCTCGGGAATGAAGATCGGCTATCAAATTCAGGAACGCATTGAAAACATGAAAGAAGTGCTCATTGACTTCTATATGAAAGAGAAGAGCAGAGTAACACCTGAGACGGAAGAATTTTACAGTTTTGACAGGCGAGTCAGGAGCATATTAACCGGGCTTGAGTTTTCACCACAGGATTGGAACAGAGAACTCGGCAGCTTCAGTGGTGGGGAAATTACGAGAATCGCATTGGGACGCTTACTGCTACTTGATTATGACTTGCTAATGCTCGATGAACCTACAAATCATCTTGACCTTAAATCCGTTGACTGGCTCATTTCGTTTCTAAATTCCTACCGTGGCGCGGTACTGCTTGTATCACATGACAGACACCTCATAAGGAACGTGGGAAATAGGTTCTGGGAGATAAATAGTGGAATGCTTTGGGATTTTCCGGGCAGTTACGAGCATTATAAAGCCGAGAGAGAACTGTATGTAAAAAGCTCTCTTAAAAGACAGGAGAAGTTGACAAATGAGATAGAAAGGCTCCAGGCAGTTGCTCAGAGATATAGACTTTGGGGAGGCGAAAAGTTTATAAAGCAAGCCAGAAGTAAAGAAAGGCAAATAGAACGTCTCAAGGAAGAACTGAACGAGGTCTCAATTCCGGGAGAAGAAGGAAATTCCACAAAGTTAAGGATTCCAGAACCTTCCAGAACGGGTTACATAGTATTGGAAGTTAAAAATTTGAATTTTAAATATACTGAAAAGCCTGTTTTCAACCATGCAGATCTCGAACTGCAACGTAGTGAAAAGTTGGGAATTGTGGGACCAAATGGTAGTGGAAAGTCCACTTTTCTTAAGATACTTTCTGGTGAAATAACATCGTTTTCAGGTACAGTAAAGTGGGGACATAATGTTAGCTGGGGGTATCTTTCACAGATGTCAAGCGAGCTCTCACCAGAAAAGGAAGTCATACAAGAATGCTGGGAAATGGTGCGTGACTGGCCAGACTTTGAGATCAGGAAATATCTTGGACGTTTTGGCTTTACCGGTGAAAGCGTTTTTAGAAAGGTTGAATCTTTAAGTGGAGGAGAGAAAACACGGCTCGCTCTTGCAAAGATGATTTTGAAAAGACCTAATGTACTGATCATGGACGAACCCACGAACAATCTTGATATCTGGTCGATTCAGAATCTCGAAGAAGTGCTCATGCTATATAAAGGTGCGATCATATTGGTTTCACATGATAGGGAGTTTTTGAGGAATATCTGTGAAAAATACGTCGTAATCCAATCCGGAAAATTGAAACACCTTAACAAGCTCGAAGACTATTTGAATAATTACGATGAATTCAAAGCCAATTTTACAACCTCCAAAAATACAGTTGAGAAACGACACAGCTTCAAAGAAAAGCGCAAATTGAGTAACCAACGAAAAAAACTTTCAGATTTACTGAAAAGCCTGGAATTTCAAGAGAAGGAGCTCGAAAAATCACTGGAGAACCTGCAAAATGAGCTCTCTCTGTATCCAACTGACTACCAGAAGCTTCAGAACTTGCAGAAAGAAATAGAGAGTACTGAAGAAAAACTACTCAACTTGATCGAAAAGAAAGAATCACTTCAGAAGGAGCTGCTATCACTTGAGGAAAAGCTCATGGATTATAGATAAAATAGCATTTCCACGATGGCGTATATAAAAATCATAGTGAATATGAGGAAATTGTTAAAATAACTCCCACCAACAAGCAACCCTGCATCTCTTTCAGTCACTGAAAGAGGATTATATTCATTTCTCTTTGCAATTCCAAACAGGTAAAACGACCAGATTATATGGAAAACAAAAACGATGAAACCTGTAATCATTAAGTATTGTGAAATACTTTCGAAACTACTAATTGGCCTAATATAGATGTATTCTATAAATCCCGTACCAAGCATTAGAGCCCAACATGCGTAGGTGATCTTTCTAAAAGCTCTGAGGATGTTAAACACCAGCACCTTTACTTCCGGAACATTTTTCTTTCTGAGCAATGGAACAAGGAAAAAACCAAGTGTTATATTGATTCCAGCCCATAAAATATACGAGAGTATCAACAAATACCTGTTAAAAAAAAGGAAAACGTCCATAAAATCCCCCCTTGACCAAAATAAAGAAGTTGTTATTGATTATCATCGATTTATTTTATCATTCTTTTAAACAAAACTGAAACCTTAGAGATCTCTTTTCAATAAATCACTGGTCATTCTCAGTGCGGGTTTTATTAAGGATATAATCCCTACAATGCCGCAAAGCGCCAAAACCATTGCTATAACAAAGGGTGATACCACATCTACCAGCTTAAAAGAAAGATAGCCGAAACCACCAACAAACCCGATAACAATGAAAATTGCAATGGCAACGTTGAAGTTCTGCTTTATCGCCCTCTGAGGGTTATCCCAGTTTAGCAAAGGCCTGGTTGCATCTATGACTAATTGAAGTAAATTCAAAAATGCAGAGACAACTCCAGAAAGCAAAACCACTATAATATCAAGAAGCAGGGAACCTCCAAGTAGTAAGTGTATAGCCGCGGTCATCAGCAAAATTCCCATGAAGCTTATCTCCATTATGTTAACGAATTTCGCCTTTAGCACATCACTGGGGCTAACCGGAAGAGCCTTTAATTCTTGCAGGAGCTTCCCTTCCCTGCTGAAAGCTGAAGCTGCCAAACCGCTCATAGAACCAGCAAGAACGCCACCAAGAATCCCAATTGGGACATAAAGGTCTTTAATCGCTTGAAAAAAGTTCTCTATGTTTCCGCTCGCTTCTTGATTTCCTTTGAAAATAAAAGGGAACATAATCACCATAATCGGCAATATAAAAGTGCCTGAGAGCCCGTTAAAAGCAAAGGCTGGTACTTTCAAAAAGTATTTCCATTCCCTGGCATGAAGAGTTGCAAAGAGACTCTTTTCAACATTTAGTTGACCGCTCATTTCCTCCGTGGATAGCTTTCTTCTGCCGGCATAAAATTGCTGCAAGCTATTGTACGTGTCGTAATAGTATTTCTTTGCAAACCAGATAGTGGTAACAAAGGCAATAGCGTGTAAACCCAAATACCCAGCGAGCCAGGCGAGACCAGAAAAAGTATTGCTCAGTAAAGTTTTCACGGCGAAAAATGCTGGCGGATATATTGATGCGAGCTTGTTTATAAATACATCGGGATTTGCAAAGATATTGACAAGGTTAAAGCCGTTGTTTCCACCATTGATAGCAGACTTGTTGACAAGAAAAACAACAATCAATGACATTGCAAGTGCCCCAATGCCAAGGATGTAGAGCATGAAATCCTTCATGCGGCTGAATTTTACTATTCGAGATAGCGGCAATATGATAATGGTTTGAAGAAGCATCGGGAAAATTTGCGATAGTAGAAATAGAAGCATCGAGTACAACCAATATGAAACTCCAGCATTTTTCTGGATGCCGTAATAAACAAGCGAAGGTAATAAGATTGCCAATGAAACAATCATCTGAAAGAGTATGACAACGGTTAACTTCGCTGTGATTACTTCAGAAGCTCTTATTGGGAGTGTGATTAATACCCTCATGTCTTTTGAAAAGAAAAGGGTACTTATCAGCAGAAAAAGACCCACTATAAACCCAATTATGCCAGCATTGAGAAAAGCATTGGCCAGAAATAACTTTTCCATTCCGAGGGTTGCAAGTTGCTGATAACTACTAATCAGTAAAGGCTTGTAAAAAAACACAAAAGAAAAGCCAATCGCCCCAAAGGCATAAATCATGAGTGCCAGAATAAGAATGTTCTTTTTGTCTTTTTTCAGTGAAGTTTTTAAGTTACTTAAACCGTAATTTGCATTAATTATTGTCCAGGTAAGAGAAATCCATCTTTTCAATCTCACTTTTCGTCACCTCTAAAAAGAGTTCCTCGAGTGTGCCTGAACCCTTGAGTTTTCTCAATTCTTCAACAGTTCCAACGAATTCAAGTTTCCCTTTTTGAATAATGCCTATCCTATCGCAAATCTTTTCGGCTATTTCCATAACATGGGTGGAGAAAAAAACCGTGTTCCCAGAATTTGCATGGTTTCTCATCATTTTTTTCAAAATAAAGGCCGATTCGGGATCCAATCCCACTATGGGTTCATCCAAAACCCAGACTTTCGGGTTATGAGAAAGGGCGGCTATAAGACTGAGCTTTTGTTTCATCCCATGGGAATACGTGTTTATTGGGTCCATAATGGCGTGCGATAACTTGAAGTCTTCTAACAGTCTTTCTATTCTTTGTGTCCTAAGTTCTTTGGGAACTTGAAAAACATTCATGATGAAGTTCAGATACTCGATTCCCTTTAGTTTCTCCATAACCAGCGGTTCGTCAGCAACATAGCCGATAAACGACTTTGCCTTTACAGGATCTTTTGCCATGTTAATTCCACAAATTTCTACTGTTCCCTCTGTTGGCTCAATAACCCCCGTTATCATTTTGATAGTTGTACTTTTACCCGCTCCGTTAGGCCCAAGAAAGCCAAAAATCTCTCCCTCTTTGACTTCTAAGGAAAGGCCGTCAGCGGCTTTGATGCCTCCTGTATAGATCTTTGTGACGTTTTTTAGCGTTATCATCCACAATCACCTACCATTTTTATAGTCCCATCTTTACAACTCTCTCTTTTTGAAAATAATATAATCTGCTGTGGTAATTACAGCAACCAAAAAAATAAGTAAGACAGATTCTGTAACCTCAATTCCCGCATTGTAAACATTAGAGCCCAGAATGTAGGGATAGAGGTTGAGAAAATCAAGAGGCCTAAAAAGCCCCAGTATGGGGAGTCCTATTATAGTAGCCATTCCTATGATCAGGGGTTTGGTTTGGTCGCTGAAAAGCACAGAATAAAGAATGAAAAGCGAAAAGAAAAAGGCTCCGCCTATCAACTGATGAACCAATATTTTGAATGTTAAGCTAAATCCAGTTTCATAACCCGCAAAGTTCATCGCAATGGGTCCAGATAAAGAGAAAAAAGCGATTAACGCTGAAAGTACACCCAACCCCGTGAAATACTTCATGAAAAATACCCTTTTCCTTGTTAGTCTTGAGAGAAGAAAATAAATTGTCTTTTTGTCAAATTCCCTTGCAAATATGGGGATGGAGATTATCAAAATAACTAATGGAATAAACTGCCCGAGGTTTTTCCCCTGCCATTGGCTGACAAGATAAAAATCATTATTCCCTATATTTTCCAGAAGATCTGGATTGGCCAAAAGGTTTCTGGCAAATTCTGGCATGTCCTCAGTACTGAACCCCTGTAAGAGTTCAACAGCAGTGTCTTTCATTGCAACAGTTGCGATGAGGGCAACCACAAGAAGCAGAGAAACAACGACCAACGTCGTTTTCAGTTCTCTTATCTCTTTATAGAACATTTCTTTCACCCCTTATCACTATCTGGAAGAACTCGTTCAAATCGGGCACATGGCATTCACATTTTTCAGGATATAAAGATTGCCCCTTTGTATCGACTAAAAATGTAAAAAATCCAGCATAGCGAAATGCAGAGACAACATTGTATTTTTTTAGATCGATTTGGCAATCACTTTTCAAAACGAGAAATCTCTCTTTGATCTCATCCAGGAACCCCGAAAAATGTATTTTCCCTTTGTGCATTATCGTGATTCTGTCAGCTATTCTTTCAACTTCCGGGATTATGTGAGAGGTGTAAAGCACTGAACTTCCGTTAATTACGAGGTCTCGAACCATTTCCAGCACATCATCTCTTTTAATTGGGTCCAGTCCCCAGGTGAGCTCGTCAAAAATGTAAAGCTGTGCTTGCCTGGCGAAAATCAGAGCCAGGTAAGCCTGAGTCTTCATTCCATGTGAAAAAGTGCCAATTCTTTTTTTCAGCGGAAGCTGAAAGGTTTCAAAAAGTTCTTTTGCTCTTTCTTCTCTGAAATCCTCAAAAAGCCTTTTGCACATTTCTATTGCCTGCAAACCCGTAAGAGATTTATAAAAATTCTTTTCATCGGGCACGAAAGCGATTTTTTCTCTTGTATAATCGATTTCTTTGCCAAAGACTTTAATGTTACCTTCATATCTTACAAAGCCCAATATCGACTTGAGTGTAGTTGTTTTTCCTGCACCGTTGGGTCCTAAAAGGGCATGCACTTCTTGAGGCTTTACGTTGAAATCTATGCCATCTACCGCTTTTGTGTCACCATAATATTTTTTTAGACCTCTGACAGAAACGGGCTCATTCATTTCATGCCTTTCCATAGTTCTTCCACCACCTTTTGAAGCTCTTCAAGCATTATTCCGCTTTTCTTTGCTTTAATAACCACTTCTGAAAGTTCCCTTTTCATGCTCATCAAAAAGACCTCTTTGATTGTAGCTGCTTCCGTGCTTATAAGGAAGCCAATTCCCTGTCTGGCGATTAAAATACCCTCAAGTTCCAGCTCTTTGTATGCTCTGACAACCGTATTTGGATTAACCCTCAATGCCGTGGCGAGTTCCCTGATCGAGGGTAGGGCGTCATCTCTTTTCAATTCGCCCCTTAATATCTTTCCTACTATTCCCTGCTTTATTTGTTTGTATATTGGCATTGGAGAGTGTATATCGAGATTCACAAGCATTCTAACACCTTCTCAAAATATCATACTGTACTATAACACATAGTACAGTGATTGTCAAATAAAAGACCGGGATTTCCCGGCCTTGTAAATAGCTACTTAGAGTGATTTTCTTATTGCTTTGGCCATATTTGTACCGAGCAATTTGCATTTTTTCAACTCTTCCTCTTTTGGAGAATGTTGAGCTTCTATTACCGGTTCAATGAAATTCCAACCTTTGTTGTTGCTTGCAAATTCTTCTAATTCCTTCAATGCCCCTCCACTCCAGCTATAAGAGCCAAAAACTCCAACATATCGGTTTTTCATCATTCTGTTTTCGATAGCCGAGATCAATTGTTTCATAGGAGGAAAGAGCTCTGTGTTGTAAGTACAGCTTCCCATGATTAAGCCCTTAAATTTCCAGATATCCCGGATGACAAAAGAAATATGAGATTTCGCGATGTTGTGAAGCCTGATTTTCTGTACCCCTTCATCACATAAACCCTTTGCAACGGCTTCCATCATCCTTTGAGTGTTCCCGTACATTGATCCGTAAGCTAATACCACACCTTCTTCAGCTTCCTGTTTGCTCCATTGGTCATAGAGGCTGATTATCTTCTCTGGATTCTTTCTCCATATAGGGCCATGAGTCGCTGCAATAGTCTTGATGTCTATACCTTCAAGCTTTTTAAACGCCCGTTGAACCATTGCGCTGTAACGTCCTACAATGTTTGAAAAGTACCTTAAGATTTCATCTTCATAGTATTCCAGGTCAACCTGGTTATCAAAAATACCTCCATTCAATGCTCCAAAGCCACCAAAGGCATCACCCGAAAAAAGAGTCCCCGTTTCGAGGTCATAAGTCATCATAGTTTCAGGCCAGTGAACCATTGGGGTAAGGTAGAACTTCAACTTATGGGTTCCAAGGGAAAGAACTTCTCCATCTTCAATGGTAACAGTGTTCTTTGTAATTCCATAAAATCCCTCTAAAAATTGAATAGTCTTTTTGTTTCCAACTATCTTCATTCTTGGATATGCTTCAACCAATACCTTTATTGCACCTGAATGGTCAGGTTCCATGTGGTTTATCACCAGATAATCTATACTCTTCCCTTCCGGAAGCAATGCCTTTACCTTATCAAGATACTGCGAAAAATAGCTACCTTTGACCGTGTCAACAAGTGCTACCTTTTCATCTATTATCATGTATGCGTTGTATGAAACCCCTTTGGGAAGTGGCCATAAACCCTCGAAGAGATTAGTTTCGTAGTCATTGACACCAATCCAGTAGATTCCGTCGTGAATCTCAATTCCTCTGTGCATTTTACCCCTCCTTTTTATTACACTGCTTGAATCTATTATAAATGAAAGGCTTTCAATAGTAGAATAGTTGTATAATTATACAGACTGAGGGGGATAATCATAGGTAAGATTCCTACAAAGACGATGATGGCAACAGCTTCTTATGGGTTTGGGATATCACATAAATATGCACTTGAATCTACATAATGGGTCATGAACAATCACACAGATATAAGCTTTATTCCATTAAGCTCATAGATGAAGATGAAAAGCACAAAGAATTTCGCAGAGAGCTGAATTTGTCGAACAGTATAAAGCATAAAACCTTTCCTTTGATAACAGATAATGCTGAGAGGAGTGAAAGTATGAGGCGAGCAACGTTGCTTTTGGCTTTTCTTTTAATTTTTACCGCGCTCTTTGCTCAGTTGAATATTTTGAGTGTGGATACTTCAACATTTCCGCTGATAAATATGAAGATCAGCGGTGAAGAAGCGACAGCGTCTTCAATTCAGGTATATGACAATGGAGAACTTGCAAAGTTAGAGAGTTTTAGCATGGATTCACTTGAGGATAGAAAACCACTGGACATTGTTTTTGTAATAGACAACTCAGGAACTATGGGAGTTAAGATAGCTTCAGTAAAAGAAAAAGTGGCATCCATTGCAGCAGAAATGGAGAAAAACGGCTATGATCTTAGATTCGCTGTTCTTGGCTTTGGTACAACAATAAACCACGAATTCATCGATTCAAAGGGCTCGCACTTTACGACTTCCGTTGAGGAACTTCAAAAACGTCTTTCTGAGGTTTTATCTTATGTTGGCGGAGCTGATGAATGCCAAATAAGAGCTCTGTACACCGCAGCGGGTTATGATTTCAGGAAAAATGCCGGGAAAGTGCTTATCTTGATTACCGATGAAGATAGCTATCAAAACGCTACCAATGATTCATTTTATTCGGGGTTGATGGAAAAAATATCCAAAAAGCGATTAAATGTGTTCATTCTACATCAGGATCCGGATGACCGATACTATGAAATTGCCAAACAAAGCGGTGGTAAAGCCTTCAAATTCGGGAAAGACGATTTTGAAAAGGCTTTTGATGAACTCTTTATTATGCGCAAATTCACGAGCAGTATGAGCTTTTTTCTTCCCTGCAGCTACCCAACATTAAAAGCGGGAGAATTGCATGAACTGCGGGTAAAGAATCTCTTCACAGCTTCAGAAGCCACCACAACTATTAAGGTCCCGGAGAAAAGCAAAACCTCCCTGAAGATTTTTGAAATAGATCATTCCAGATTTCCGGAAATTCATTTGAAAATCAGCTTGAACACTTATGATCAAACACTTTATGAAGACGGGATCATGGTATATGAAAGCGAAAAAAAGATAAACGATATTTCTATTATGGCTTTGAGCAGAAAAATCAATGCTCCGGTGGATATAGTGTTTGTGCTTGATACCACTGCGAGTATGATCAATGAGATCAGAGCAATGGTCAACAATCTCATAACCTTCACGGAGATACTCGAAAGCTCTGGCCTTGATGCGAGGATAGGTTTGATAACTTTTGGAGACGAATTGAGAAGTCGTTATGATCTGACAGATAATTTCATAAAAATAAAAAAGGTGCTTGAAGCGCAATACGCTACCGGTGGAGGAGATGTGCCCGAGGCTTCTCTTGACGCGATTATGGGAATTTCTGATCTCACTTTCAGGAAAAATGCCCAGAAAATAGCGATTGTCATAACAGATGCCGCCCCCCATTACAAAGGAGATAGTACGGATTTCTCAAAATACTCTGTTGATGAAGTAAGAGAATTTCTTTTGAAAAATAGAATTACATTTATATTGGTTGGGCCGGAAAAAGCCATGGAATTTCAGAATTTGAGAAAAGACGTCCCAGGAAGGTTCATAGAAATCTCTTATGCCCGTGTGAGGGATTTCGGTACAATTTTGAGCTCCATAGCAAAGGAAATAACATCACAATATGAGATAATCTATAAATCTCCAGATCCCATTACACCGGGGGAAAGGCGTGTACACGTTGGTTATGGCATTGTTGGTGATTCTACGGTTTACTCGATTTTGCCTCCAATCGATTTTGAAATAAATTCTCTTGTTGCCAGGCCATTCATTGTCGAACCCGGTGAGACCGTAGAATTGAGATGCACTACATATCCAGATAATTTGCTGGAGTTTGATTGGCAAGTGGAAGCTGGAAATATAGTTGAAAAATGGGATAATAAAGCCATTTGGCAGCTTCCTGAAAAAGAAGGGTCATATATCGCTACCGTTACCGTGAAATCTGCAAAGTTCGTCAAAAAGGCTGAAGTAGTGGTAATGGTTTGCAAAAACCCTTGCAGACATTAAAACATGTGTTACAATGGCGCATACAAGGGGGGATTAAAACGGATAGAACAAGGCTCATTTGGTTGCATGAGAAGTTGGTGAGAGGTGAGTACCCCTCTCTGAGGGAAATGGCGCTTGCTTTTAGGATATCCACAAGACAGGCTGAAAGAGAAATAGAATATCTTCGCAGGGTTTTTCGCGCACCTCTTAAATATTCGAGGAAATACGGAGGTTATTATTACGCCGAGCCTTTCGAATTTCCGCTGTTGTTCGGCCCGAGATCAGGTGGTCTTAGGAAAAACCCCGTAGTTTCTGTTATAGAAGGTGCAATAACCCGCCGGGAGAAGCTATTTATTAAATTAGCTGATGGTTCCGGCATATTCATTCCTTATTATTACAGCGCTTCACGCGAAAGTTTTATAGGTCGCTTTGAAAACTCCAAGAAAATTCTTGAGGTGAATCTCAAAGAACTAAAACTCCTAAAAACAATAGACAAGAATCATACAGAGATTCCTGCTTTTGATATTGAGAAATCTTTTCCCTCTGAAGTGAAGATAGCCAGAGTTAAATTCGGTTCTGAACACATGCTCCTCGTATATGAAACGGCTCTTGATGTTATTAAATGGCTTCTTGAAAACAAAAAAGCGAACCCTGTTATTATATCACCCAAAAAGCTCATCAAAGAATTGCTTGCCATTTCCAAAACAATTCAAAAGACATTCGAACCCAATGGTTAAATCTTTTTTCTTCAAAGGAGTGTATGGATGCCTACAGCTATTGAAGTAAAGCAGCTTGTAAAACACTATGGGACTGTCAAAGCCGTTGATGGTATTTCGTTTAACGTGAAAATAGGAGAATGCCTTGCTATATTGGGACCAAATGGCGCTGGAAAAACCACAACCGTGGAAATTCTTGAAGGACTTAGAAAACCCGACTCTGGCAATATATTTTATTTTGAATCAGAAGTCCACAAAGTTGGAAAAGAAATAAAAGATGTTATAGGTGTTCAGCTTCAAACCAGTTCTTTTATGGATTATCTAACGGTCAAAGAAACCATCAAGCTTTTTGGCGGGTTGTACACAAAATCTTTGAGCCCGGAGGACTTAATACAACTCGTAGAACTCAATGAAAAATCAAGAACGCTTGTGAAAAATTTATCTGGTGGTCAGAAACAGCGTCTTGCTCTTGCAGTGGCATTGGTAAACGACCCAAGGATTCTTTTTCTTGATGAACCTACAACCGGGCTTGACCCTCAGGCAAGGAGGCTTCTCTGGGATACGATTCTCAAGCTCAAGGCGAGAAAAAAGACCATAGTCCTCACCACACACTATATGGAAGAAGCTGAGCAACTTGCTGATAGAATTGTCATTATTGACCACGGAAAAATCGTCGCTTCCGGAACACTTGATGACCTCATAAAAACTGTCAAAGAAAATCAATTTATCGAATTTCGGTTGCCTAACTCTTATGGTGACGAAACTATTTTCAACAAACTCCGTGAGCATTTTCCTGGACTGAAATTATCTGATGACGGCAAATTCATTTGCCCTACACTTGACATTGAAACCTCTCTTGAGAAAATCTTTAACCTCCTGGGTAACCTTAACAGCAAAGTAGAAAATATAGTGATAAGAAAGCCAAATCTTGAGGATGTGTTTCTCAAACTCACCGGGCACTCTCTCAGAGATTAGGGGGTGTTCTTTTGAAGCGTATCCTAACCTTGTGGAAAGCATTCTTAAGAAGTGATTTGCGAGAATTTGAATCTTTTTTTTGGTCTCTTCTTTTTCCTATCATTCTCTTTTTCATTCTCAGCTCTATTTTTGGAAACCTTGATTCAGAAGCCGGGATAAATTTTAAGATAGGTGTTGTCAGGGAGGAAAAACTCACAGGGCTTGGTGTGATAATCGATGAAGTACTTAAATCAACATCTGGCGAAGAAGGACCTTTTGTAATCAGAGAATTCCCCACGATTGAGGAAGCAAAAGATGCTCTGAAAAAGGGATCAATAGAGTTGGTAATGAGAATACCAAAAGGGACTAGTTCAAAACTTGCAGCAGCTACATTGTTGAAAACTTCAGTTATCAAATCGGAATTGGAGATGTTCTACATACCAGGAAATCAAAGCTCTGAAATTGCCGCAGATATTATGAGTAGTGTCTTTAACCAGGTAGATTTAGAAATTGCCAAAAGGAAAAATCCGAATTACTCATCAGTGGAAATCGTTAAGAATTCCCTTACAACAGAGAAGGCCGAAGAATTCAGTTATGTTACTTTTTTGTTCCCGGGTGTTCTCCTCATGACTGTTTTGATAGTAACTCTTATGGATAGCCCTTACACTTTGACTTTCTCAAGGGATTCAGGGCTAAACAGAAAGCTATATAGCACCCCTATTTCACCGTTGCAGTACCTGATAGCAAACATTCTGAAAGCAGTAAGCATGAATATTCTTGGGGTAGTTTTGCTTTACATCGTTGCGTTGAGTTTTTATCCAGTTGACAATAAAATACTTTCGTTGAAATTCATCGGGGCTTTTTTCTTTTCTTTGGTTACAATGCTACCCTTTGGTCTTATGATAGCTTCGCTCGTAAAAAAAGCTTCTGCTGTTGTTGCAATAAGTCAGATTCTCTTTCAAACTATGATGTTTTTAGGCGGTCTGTACTTCCCGATAACAAATGCCCCTCCAGCTATGAAGGTGATTATTCACACAATTCCAACAACTTATCTGGTGGAGCTCATGCGACGTGTTCTCGGATACAAATTTAGTGACATGTCAAATTATATGTTGCTTCTTGTACCTATACTCTGGGCCACTGGTGCAACTATCATTTTCAGCTTTAATTTCAAAAAGGTGATGGCATATGAATAAAATAAAGCAGACCCTTGTAATTTTCGCAGCGTTTTTCAAAGAATCGTTCAGGAATAAATTGGAGTTTTTCTTTAGCCTTGGCTTTCCAATTTTATTTCTTGTGATGTTTGGATTTCTATTTGGTGGCCAGGAAAGCGCCTCTGCCCTCAGAGTGGGGTTTTTCTCTCAAGATGATTCAATTGCCAGTACAATGAAAAACTTGAAAGGTTTTGAACTAAAAACTTATAACTCTGTTGATGGAACGCTAAAAGCCCTGGAAAACAACGAAATTGAACTGGCAGTGTATTTTCACGACGAAAAAATCAAATTTACCATAAAAGAGGGAAACCCAGCGCTTGAAGGTGAGATAAACACCGCAATAAGTGCCATAGTTTCAGCCATTGAAGGTAAGTTAAATGGTGTTAAGAAAATAATAGATCTAAAAAAAATCCCTGTATCTTCGGGATCTTTTATCACCACAGAATCTGATTACATAATGTCGGGTGTAATAGGTATATCCATCCTTTCATCGGGTATGTTTGCCGTCATTTCAATTTTTGGTAGGTATAGAAAAAGAGGAATCTTGAACCGTCTTCGGGCTACTCCCATGAGTCCAATAGCATTTATCATTGGGAGTACACTAACAAGATTTATCGTAAGTGTATTTTCAGTCTTTATCATAATGTTAGTGAATAAGCTGCTGTTTGCTTCGAAGATAGTACCTGAATTTGTTCCCCTCCTTATTGTCGTAATTTGTTCCACTATGGGAATGATGGCTCTGGGACTGCTTCTTGTTCTGATCTTCAAGGAACCCCAAAGTGCCCAAAGTGCCGGAAGTGTGCTTTTTATAGTGATGACTTTTGCCTCAGGAGTCTATTTCCCCATAGCTTTCCTTCCAGAATTCATGAAAAAGCTTTCAATGTTTTTGCCTGTTACCTATACGGTCAGGCTTATACGTGGGGCAATGGGAATAATTGAACTGAGCAAAAATGAATTTTTCTTTGTGAATGTTGTTTTTGCTGTCTTGGGTATATTGCTTCTCGTAACAGTTTCAAAATTATTTCTAAAAGCTCATTGAGTTCATTCTTCTTTCTGGTAAAATCAAGATAGTTAGCATACCAAAGCAAACGGAGGGAATATTATGGATCTATTGTTGAAAGCAGGTACTGTTTATCCTATAACTGGAGCCCCCTTTAAAGGAGACATTTTGATCCGGAATGGGAAAATTCAGCAAGTCGCAGAGAATATCCATGCTGAAAATGTTGAGGTTATTGATGCCACCGGCAAATATATCTTCCCCGGATTTGTTGACGCTCATTCTCACATTGGGGTATTTGAAGAGGGTGCTGGTGAAATGTTCTATCAAGATGGAAATGAAATGACAGATCCCTTAACGCCTGAAGTGCGGGTAATTGATGCTTTTTACCCGGAAGATCCGGCGATAAAGAGAGCTCTTTCAGGTGGTGTAACGACTGTAATGGTTGTACCTGGAAGTGCAAATCCGGTTGGCGGGCAAGGCGCTATTTTGAAATTCAAGTCAAAAATTGTAGATGAAATGATAGTAAAGGAACCTGCTGGCCTGAAAATGGCCACTGGTGAAAATCCCAAAAGAGTATATGGCTCAATGAACAAAGCCCCCGCAACAAGATTGGGTGTAGGGGCTTCAATAAGAAAATATTTTCAGAACGTAAAAAACTACATGGCTAAGAAAGAAAAGGCGAAAGAAAAAGGTGAAACATTTGAAGAGATCGATCCAAAACTCGAAATTGGTGAAAAAGTCTTGAGAAAGGAAATACCAGCTAGAATTCATGCTCATAGGGCTGATGATATCCTCACCGCTATAAGGATTTCAGAGGAATTTGGCTTTAATGTAGTCATAGAACATGCCACTGAAGGTTATAAAATAGCCGATTATCTAAAGGAGAAAAATATCCCCGTAATTCTTGGACCTATCTTCGGTTTCAGAACGAAACTCGAATTAAAGGATATGACCTTTGAGTCAATAAAAATAATAAATGAAAAAGGTATTCTTGCAGCTATGATGTGCGACCACCCGGTAATTCACCTTGAACATACCACCATCCAGCTTGGCACCGCTTTAAGGTATGGAGCAAAGGAAGATGATTTGTTGAAGATGGTCACCATAAACCCGGCAAAGATACTGGGTATTGATGACAGAGTTGGTTCGATAGAAGCCGGGAAAGATGCTGATCTCGTTATCTGGAGCGGACACCCCTTTGAGTTCAGATCGGTTGTTGAAAGGGTGTTCATTGAGGGCAAGGAAGTTTATAGCCTATAAAACTTCAAGATTACCGATAGAAGGGGAATCCAGTATTCCCCTTTTTCAAATGTTGAAATAAGATAAAAATGGTAGAATATAATTGATCGAAAATTCTATATCAATATCAATTGTGAGGGATTTTTCTGGATAGTGAAGTTATCAAGGCATATTTTGAAAGACAGTTGCTTGTTGAGGGAGTCGAACTGGAGTTTCAACAAAAGATTTCACAGCTCACCATTGGCTGCCCCTACAATGAAATAGACCGAGACATTGTAAAACTACTTTTCAGAACGGGTTTTACAAGTGTTTCTTCTTGTTTCGATTCAAGAGAAATACTGATTTTTAGAGAGATATTCCCCTTTATGACTGTGAAAGATGAGCCAAACATAGTCTTTGGTTCAACCGAAAAGGACTTAACTGTGGAGTTTGGCGAAACAATAAGAGTCTTTACTCCTGATCATCTGAATAGACTCTTTGCTCCCGTAGCGGCAGCCCTTATTTTTTTCAGCGTCATGAAGGGAAAAAGCAGTTCTGTTTCTATAAAAAACATACGACTACCGGTTTCACTAGAACATTTGCCTTCTAAAGCGAAAGTACTGGTTGTCGGCGCTGGAGGGCTTGGATCGCCGGCAATTGAGTTCCTTTTGAGAAAAGGACTGAAAAGTTTAGTTGTAATAGAGCCGGACGTGGTTAGCATTTCCAACATCCATCGCCAGACTTTTTATTCAAGCAAAGACATTGGCGTGCCAAAGGCAGAAGTCCTCAAAAAGATACTGGGCAAAAGAGACAATCTAGATCTAAAAATATATCGGAAAGCTTTCGATCCTGATACCTTGAAAAATGAGCAACCTGATGTTGTTATAGCTTGTGTGGATAATTACAAAACGAGATATCAAATAAACGAAATCTGTTATAAAGAAGGCATTCCATTTGTAGATGCGGGAGTTGAAGGCCTTTCGGGATATGTGGTGCCTCATAGACCCATCGATGCTTGTTACAGATGTTTTGTTGGTGATGATCGAAAAGATAGGGATGTTTCAAAACCTATTCTTCCTTTTGTGAGTTATTTTGGTGGAATGCTTCAAGCAGCCTATGCTACGCACATTTTGAAGTATCCTGACGAACCTCTGAAAGCCCTTTGGTTTGACTTGAAAACATTGGCCTTTATTGAATTTCAAGTTGATAAACGCTCGAACTGCCCTGTTTGTAGCAGTTCTGAATAGAGTGAGGTGGAAAAATGGAAGTGATCTATGGAGATAAAAAGTGGTCATTCAATACCGAACTAGTTGTGGAAGACCTGCTGAGAAAAATTGGACTTTGGAGAGACCCAGTGCTTGTTATGGCAGACGGTCGAATACTTGATAAAAAGGACAAAATTCACGAAAATGCTAAAGTTCTCATTGTAAACGCCGCCAATGGTGGTTAGATATGCATACTAAAGCATACCGATGCATAAAAAACTTCCGTGGGTATCTTTTTCTCCTATCAGATTTACTTGCCGCAGGAGCTTTTTGAAGTTTTTTGCAAAGGCTGTTAAAATTGTCGTGATAACCGAAAATTAGATGGAGGTGACATTGTGGCTAAGAAAAAAGTTATTATCATGGGTGCTGCTGGAAGAGATTTTCACAATTTCAACACTTATTTCAGAAACAATCCAAATTACGAGGTTGTTGCTTTTACAGCGACTCAGATTCCCGGAATCGATGACAAAAAATACCCAGCTGAACTCGCTGGAGAATTTTATCCCAATGGGATACCGATTTATTCAGAAGAAAGACTCCCTGAGCTCATAAAAGAACATGGTGTGGATCATGTTGTTTTAGCTTATAGCGATCTTCCTCACCAATACGTTATGGAAAGAGCAGAAACCGTTCTTGCTGCTGGCGCTGATTTTATGCTCCTTGGTCCAAAAGAAACCATGGTCAAATCATCTAAACCCATCATCTCTGTTTGTGCAATAAGAACAGGTTGTGGAAAGAGCCAGACTACAAGGAGAGTACTTGACATTTTGAGAGCGAAGGGCAAAAAGGTCGTTTCCATAAGACACCCTATGCCCTATGGTGACCTCGTAAAGCAGAAAGTCCAGAGATTTGCAGATTATTCCGATCTCGACAAGCATGAATGCACCATTGAAGAACGTGAAGAATACGAGCCCCACATTGATAGAGGATCGATCATTTACGCAGGTGTAGATTACGAAGCCATTCTGCGAGAAGCCGAAAAAGAGGACGTCGATGTTATCCTCTGGGATGGTGGAAACAACGACTTTTCCTTCTACAAGTCGGATCTCTACATTACTGTTGTTGACCCTCACAGACCTGGCCACGAAGTTAATTATTATCCTGGAATGGCTAATTTACTTATGGCTGATGTTATTGTCATTAACAAAGAAGAAACCGCAACCCCAGAAGGTATCGAAACTGTAAGGCAGAACATCGCAAAGTACAATCCAGATGCGGTTGTTGTTGACGCTGCCTCACCTCTTACCGTGGAAGATAGCGTGGCAATAAAGGGCAAAAAAGTGCTCGTAGTGGAAGACGGTCCAACGCTGACCCATGGTGGGATGAGCTATGGGGCTGGCTGGGTTGCCGCCAAGAAATATGGCGCTGCTGAGATCATCGATCCCAGGCCTTACGCAGTAGGTTCTATTGTTGATACTTATGAAAAATACAATCACCTTGACCAGATCCTACCGGCTATGGGATATGGTGAAAAGCAGATGAAGGAGCTCGAAGAAACTATAAACAACTCTGATGCCGAACTCGTGATAATCGGGACGCCCATCGACTTGAGAAGAGTAATAAAAATAAACAAACCTGCTGTCAGAGTGGGTTACGAACTTCAGGAAATAGGAGAACCTACGCTTGAGCAAATTATAGATAACTTCCTGAAGAAAAACAACATCTAAGTTGGATTTAACGCGACCGGGAGAATCCCTCCCGGTCTTTTTTCAAGGTGGTTAAGAGGAGGGGAAAAAATGATATCTGAAAAAATCTTACAGGCAATGCTTGTAGAGCTGATCAGGCGGGGGGCTGATTTTGCTGATATATTCATTGAAGAAAGAAATTCTAACAATATTTCCATGACTGCTGGAAAAGTTGAAACTGCCCTATCAGGCAGGTCTTTTGGTGTAGGTGTGAGAGCTACAAAAGGAGCACAAAGCATATACGCTTACACAAATGAAATAACCGAAAACGCTCTTATGGCCGTTGCACAGGGAATTGGAGATGTATTGGCTTCTAATAGGAAAAATGATATAACACTTAATTTTGAAGAGAAAAAAATACCAAATCGTCATTTGTTTATACTTGATCCAGCTTCAGTAAGCAAAAGCGAGCGGGTAAAGATAATGAAAACTGCAACAGAAGGAGCGAAAAGCGTTTCAAAACTCATTTCCCAGGTATCAGTTGATTTTTGGGACTACGATCAGAAAATCTGGATATACAATTCAGAAGGCTTAAAGACTTCTGATAGAAGACTGCGAACAAGATTGATGATTTCAGCCGTGGCAACTAAAGAAGGAGAAAAGGAAACAGGATTTTTTGGCCCTGGAGCTGCTATGGGATTTGAGTTTTACAACACCTTTGATGTTTATGAAGCCGGGCAAAAAGCTGGCCGCATAGCTGCCAGGATGATAAATGCAGAATATGCACCTGCTGGCAAAATGCCGGTCATCATTTCGAACGAATTTGGCGGAGTGATTTTCCACGAAGCCTGTGGACATGCCCTCGAAGCCACCTCAGTTGCCAAAGGGGCTTCTGTCTTTGCCGGGAAGCTTGGCGAAAAAGTTGCAGCTGATTGTGTGTCTGCCGTCGATGATGCGACAATTCCTAATGCCTGGGGTTCTGCAAACATCGATGATGAAGGCACTCCTACACGCAGAAACGTGCTCATCGAAAACGGTATTCTGAAAAGCTATTTGATAGATAAATTCAACGGGAGGAAAATGGGCATGGAAAGTACTGGAAGTGCTCGACGACAGGACTATCGTTATGCCCCAACATCAAGAATGAGTAACACTTTCATCCTTCCCGGTGAATACTATCCTGAAGAAATCATAGCAAATACCGAATACGGACTTTACGCGAAATCCATGGGGGGAGGATCGGTCATTCCCGGAACAGGCGAATTCAATTTCTCAGTTCGAGAGGGCTATCTTATTGAAAAGGGAAAAATCACCAAACCTGTTCGTGGAGCCACCTTGATTGGAAAAGGTTCAGAGGTCCTCTGGAAAATAGATATGGTAGGTAATGACCTTGCAAGGGCGCAGGGGATGTGTGGTTCAGCTTCGGGAAGTATCCCCGCAGACGTGGGTCAGCCTACGATAAGGGTCTCAGAATTGATTGTTGGGGGGCGAAACAAATGAGAGTTGAAGAGTTCAAGAAAAAGGTTTTTGAATCCGCCATCAAAAAGGGATTGAATGATTTCGAACTTTACTTAAAAATTCAGCATGAGTTCAATGTAAGTGCTCAAAAGGGAGCGCTTGAAAACTACAAAGACGCCACCCTCATTGGTGCAAGTTTCAAAGTGATTGAAAATGGTAAAGTCGGAAGCTCCTTTACAGAGGCTTTTTCAGATGAATCAGCTCAGCAGCTTGTGAAAGAAGCCGTGGAAAATTTGAAAATCATTGAGTCAGAATACGAAGATTTGCTTTACAATGGGACGGGAAGTTATAACAGAAAAGACTTCTATCGAGGTGAATTCGACAAACTGCCGAAATCCGAAGCCGTCAAAAAGATTATCGAGCTTGAAGAAGGTTTGAAAAAACACAATGAGCATATCACAATGGTACCCTATAACAGCCTTGGATTTCTCGTTGAAGAAATATACATTGCAAATTCAAAAGGTTTGGACCTTTACTCTAAAAACGATGGTGGGCATGTTTTTGCGATGGGTTTGGCGAGCGGCGGTGAAACCCCAAAAAGTTCCTTTAATGCTCTTGTGGGTAAAGGGATAAAGGATTTAGATATTGAAATCCTTTCTGACCGAATAGTTTCGGATCTCAAATTATTGTTGAATTCCTCGCCCATCAAAAGCGGAAAATACAACGTGATCTTTAGGAATAGCGAGTTTGCGAGTTTTTTAAGTGTTTTTTCGGGGATGTTTTCCGCGGAAAATGTGCAAAAGGGCCTATCCTTGCTCAAAGGTAGGATTGAAGATAAAATCGCCTCAGACTGCTTTACCCTCATAGACGATCCTTTCTATGAGGGGAGTCCGATAAATAGGTATTTTGATGACCAGGGTGTGCCCACGAAAAAGAAACATCTGGTTGAAAATGGTGTTTTGAAAACCTATCTTTACGATCTTAAAACAGCAAAAAAAGACAATGTTGAATCTACTGGAAATGCCGTAAAAATCTGGGGATACAAAGCCCCTACTGATATTTCTTTCATCAACCTCATTGTGAAACCCGGCGAAGAGAGTTTTGAGGAACTTCTTGCGAAATTAGGAGAAGGACTGGTGATCACCGGGCTTGACGGATTGCACTCCGGTGCAAACCCTGTATCTGGTAACTTCTCCCTTGGAGCAAGGGGCTTCATAGTCGAAAGCGGGAAAATAGTTGGAGGGGTTGACGGGATAACTGTCTCTGGAAACATATTCAAAGTGTTTGAAAACCTCAGAGTGTGTGGTAATGATGTAGCTTATGGCATGCCATTGATGGGTGGCGATTCGTCAGCTGTTTTTTCACCATCAGTCATTGTTGATGGAATCGATGTAGCCGGAGTTTAAAAGCATCTTTGAAACTTTCTCTAAAGAACTGTCAATAATTCTTGCAGTGGCTCCCCAGACTATCAGTCCGGGGAGTCTATATTTTATGGTTTCTTTCCCTGAGGGGAGCGCAATTAGCTCCTTTTCCACCTTGTAAAACATGGAAAGCTTCACAAAGAGAATCTCTTCGACTTCATCTCTGTTTAATTTGAAAATCCTATCAGAAAGCAAAGCAGCATAGGGATGAACTTCTATTTTAGACATAAGTGTCTCAATGATTTCCAATTTGTGCAAGAAAATTACACTGCTTGGCTTTGCGCCTATCTCCTCTTCCATTTCTCTGAAAGCTGTATCAATTAGCGTTTCTCTCCCATTCCAGATACCCCCGGGAAAACTGATCTGACCCGGATGGTTATTTAGCTTTCTGGAGCGTCGGGTGAGTATTAGATAGGGTTCACCTTCAATAATAACAATCGGAACAACAACGGCGGCTTTTTTCAAAATCTTACCCTCCATTTTAATGCTAATGAAAAGTCTAACACGTAATGGACAGATATAATAATCATCGCTGTTAAATTAATCAGAAAGGTGATTGAAGTGAAAGAAGTGAGTTTTAATGAACTTCAAAGTGAGATTGAAAAAGAGTTGGTGCTCGTGGAATTTTCAACCCCTACCTGTGGTGTCTGCACCACGGTTAAAAGAAAACTCGAGGCCATTGAAGAAAATTATCCACAGTGGAAATTCTTGTACATTGATATAAACAAAAATCCAGAAGCCTCAGGCGCTTTTACTGTGTTCACCGCTCCAACAATAATCATCTTTCACGATGGAAAGGAACTCAACCGTTGGGCGAGGAACTTCGGAATGAACCAGATTACCGATTATATGGGTAGAATAATGGAAATGCTTAGAACCAGGGTCTAGGGTATCAAAGAACGGGTTTGGGTTTAGC
>Ga0190329_1000120_pt1 | contig 22705 bp, 18 predicted proteins | sample 48720423_MG_FD_161655 | JGI IMG/M metagenome (GOLD analysis project Ga0190329, IMG submission 161655) | Hydrothermal vent sediment bacterial communities from Southern Trench, Guaymas Basin, Mexico - 4872-04-2-3_MG | ecosystem: Environmental > Aquatic > Marine > Hydrothermal vents > Sediment ... | reverse complement strand
ATTAACCTCCTGGATGGTGTATTCGAGTATGGGTAGGACATTCACTGCAATCTTAATAAATTCCTCACCGAACAACGAGGTAACTCGTACAGGTAGATTGTCAAGAATGCCCCCATCCACTATAAGGGATTCTTTTCTTTCCACCGGGACAAAAAAACCCGGTATAGAGATACTCATTCTGATGGCAGTTACCAGGTCACCTCTCGTAATTACCAATTCTCTGTTTTGCAACAAATCAACAGCAACAGCAGCATATTTTACAGGCAGATCTTCTATCTTTTGATTACCCAAGTGATTTCTCAGGAAATCAACAACATTTTTACCATCAATAATACCTTTGATTGACGGCCGCGGGGGGAAAAGTCTGGCAATTTTTATGGAATTCAGTTCACCGGCTATTCGTTGCATTTCATCTGCGGTGAAGCCACTAGCATAGAATCCCCCTACCAGAGAACCCATACTAGTTCCTATTATAAGGTCAGGTTTAATCCCCAGCTCCTCCAATCCCCTAATTACTCCAATATGAGCATAGCCTCTTGCAGCTCCTCCACTTAATATTAGAGCTACTTTCTTATTTCTATTCATTTTTTTGCCGTAGCAAATTATTTATTCTGGTCTCTAAGATTTTGTGAATATCGGGTAGAGACCCCACCATTCGTAAAACTATTTTTCCCTCTTTATTGATTATGTAATGTGTAGGTATTGCAGAAACCTTATATTTCTTGAAGATTTCGCTGTTGGCAAAAGTCTGGAGATACTTGAATTCTTGAGTCTTAAGGAAGTTCTCAACTCGATTTTTGGAATCATTAGTAAGTGCAATAAAGACAATATCTTCTCTATTCGAAAATTTTTCTACTAATTGATTAAGTAGAGGTATTTCTCTCTTACACGGAGCACACCAGGTAGCCCAGAAATTAAGCACTACAATCTTCCCTTTAAAACTACTCAGGCTGATTTCCTTTCCATCAATTGTTTTTACTTTAAGATCAGGAGCCGCCTGGACTATTTTATTTTCCAAAGCAAGAATGGAATCTACCTTCTGTGCTATAAGATCGTCTGAAATTCCTTCTTTTTTAAACATTTCTTGAAGTTTTAAGCGAATGCTGTCTCTATTACCACCAGTTACTATTGCATACAGATAGTAATTTCCGGCATTGTTGTAGTCTCCTTTTTCTGTGTAAAGATCAGCAAGTATTATATGATCGTCGGGCTCTGCGAAGAATACTCCACCCTGTAGTTCTATAACCTTTTCATAGCTGGCAATAGCATCATCGAGCCTTCCCGCCAGCTCATTGTATCTCCCTAATACCCGGTAAAAGCTGGTTTTGGTTCTATCTACCCGGGATTTTCTTTCTTCTACATCATAAAAAGGATATACATAAAGTATTGACACTCTATCAAATTTTTCAGAAGCTTCCTCAAGCAATCTGCCTGCCTTTTCTAAATCTCTAAATCCAGAATCTATATATAAAGATGCCTTTACAATATAGGGCATAGGATCATATGGAATTATCTTTATCAGATGATCAAGAGCATCGAGAGCCTTTCCTGTATCTCCCTGCCATATAGAAATATAATAAAGCCAGTTATATACCGTGGACAAAAACTGAGGAGCCTTGTCTATTCTGGAATATATATCACTATATTTGTTAATAAAGTTTTCAAGGGTAGCCAATGCTTGATCCGGAGACATGCGTCTAACACTCTGTAAGGTTCTCCTGTAAATTATATCCAGCGTTCTTGCATCTGGTGGATATGATAAAAGTTTATTGTAATAATTGTTTATTTCTGGAAAATTAAAAAGCTCTGCAGTATTATATGCGAACCTGAATGCTGCTATATCCTGTCTCACTCTTAAAACAGAATCTACAGCCATTTTTACTTTATTTAAATATGATTCCTTTTCTTCATCAGATGCAAGATAAAGTTCATCCGAATAAATCCTTGATAAAACCTCAACATTATCTGGATAGTACTGTAGTTCCATTTTATAGTATTCAAGAGCTTTCTTCATTCTTTTTTTATGCTCTTTTTCTTCAAATGATTGCCTATAAGGTATCAACCCTTCCACTATAAGTCCTTTGTAAAAATAGGCATTTCTAACCGGTCTGTCACCTTCGTAAAAAACAACAATACCCTCCCCTTTTTCTGGCAGAACCCTATCATTTTCGTCTATGAATCTGTATTCAAGTAAAGAAGCAAGTGTATCAGTCTGTATCCTGAAAACATACACATTCCCTTCTAAAGATGGTGATACAACTTCATATTTCCAATCCATATTTTTCTTGTAGGTAACTACTTCAGCTAAAGGATGTTTCAGATCTTCTTTCACCTTGATGATAACCACATCTCCCGGACGTGGTCTGTTCTCACTAACTTCAATCTTCTTTGCACAGGAAGAAAAAAGAAAGAGAGAGAATATGATAACCGATATCTTTTTGCTACTTTTTATCATTTCTTACCTCCTGTATTTTTGCTGATTTTAAAAATTCTACAAATTCTGGATGTTCTACCTTTTCAATATTCTTTACATGGACATCTACTACAAGTTTCCCCTGCGATAGAAGCACAATCCTATCACATGTGGAAATAGCACTTCTAATGTCATGTGTGACCACAATAGCAGTAACATTTCTTTTTCTATTTAATTCACCTATTAGATGATTTATACGAATGCCTGTAACAGGATCAAGTCCTGCGGTAGGCTCATCATATAAAATTATTTGAGGCTCAGTTACAAAAGCCCTTGCAATTCCCACTCTTTTCTTCATGCCTCCTGATAACTCGTGAGGTAGAAAGTTCTCGATCCCCGGTAATCCCACTAACTCCAGAACAGTCTTGACTTTTACATTTATTTCCTCGCGTCCTAAGCCTCTATGCTCAAGTGGAAGTGCTATATTCTCGTAAACTGTCATAGAATCAAATAAAGCTGCTCCCTGAAACACAAAGCCAAAATGTTTTCTAATTGCAAAGAGAGCCTTGCGTTTTAATTTAGTTATATCAACTCCCTTAAAGAATATATGACCGCTATCTGCTTTTAAAAGCCCTACCATGGATTTAAGTAATACAGTTTTGCCTTCGCCACTTTTTCCAAGAATAGCAACAGCTTCGCCCTCCTTAACTTCAAGATTAATTGCATCAAGGACTTTTTTGCCTTCGAAGGACTTGGATACATCAATAAGTTTAAGAATTGATTCATCCATATAAAATAACTCCAAGAAAATAATCTGCCATTAGAATCATAAGAGAGGATATTACAACTGCTCGGGTTGTAGCCTTCCCAACACCTACAGCTCCCTCTTTTGCAATATAACCAGAATAACTGCCTACTGCTGCGATAATAAATCCAAATACTACGCTTTTTAAAAGACCACCAAATAACTCAATTGAATGGAAAAAAAGTTTAATCCCCTGGAAAAATATAGAAAAATCTAAATCTAGAATTAATTTTGATATAACCGCTGATCCTGTAATAGCAACAAAATCTGCAAGCACTGTCAAGAGCGGAACCATAATAAGTCCAGCAATTAACCTTGGTAGCACCAGAAAACCTGCAGGATCAATACCAATAACTTCCAGTGCATCAATCTGCTCTGTAACCCTCATGGTGCCAAGCTCGGCAGCAATACCTGCCCCAACCCTTCCTGCTATAATCAAAGCAGTAAGTACAGGTCCAAGTTCAACCATTACTGCCTTAGCAACACCAGCTCCCAGGAAATCTAAAGGAGCATAATCTCTAATCTGATATGCAGTTTGGACAGAAGAGACCATCCCTGTAAAAAGAGATGCAAAGGTTACAAGTGGAATAGAATTTACACCAAAGAATTCCAGCTGTCTCAGCAATTCTTTACGTATTTTGTACAGATTTGTAACACCGAGAACACTGTCTTTCATTAAAATAAAAAACTCACCGATATGCGTTATTACTTCAATTAATTTTTTAATTACCATTTAAATCTTTCCAAAAAATGAGTATCAATATTTCCCTTTTGAAAATCTTCATTCTCGAGAAGTTTCAAATAAAAGGGTACTGTGGTTTTCACTCCTTTAATTATGGTCTCCTCAAGAGCCCGGTATAATCTTTTGATAGCTGAGCTTCTATCTTCATCATGCACTATTAATTTCCCTATTAAAGAATCATAGAAAGGAGGGATTGTATATCCCTGATAAATATGAGTATCTATTCTTACACCAGGCCCTCCAGGGAAATGTAAGAATTCTATTCTACCGGGATTTGGAATGAAACCATTATCAGGGTCCTCCGCATTGATCCGCACCTCAATAGCATGGCCCTTAAAATTAATCTCCTCCTGAGTATGTAATAATTTCTCTCCCATAGCGATCAAAATCTGCGTTTTTACAAGGTCTATTCCTGTTACCCATTCGGTAACAGGATGTTCCACCTGAATACGCGTATTCATCTCCATAAAGTAAAAATTACCATCTTCATCCAGTAAGAATTCCATAGTTCCCAGAGAATGATAATTAATAGCCTGTGCTCCTTTGATGGCTGCTTCTCCCATCTTGGCTCTCAAGTTTTCGTCTACAGCCGGAGAAGGTGACTCTTCCAGCAATTTCTGGTGCCTCCTCTGAATAGAACATTCTCTTTCTCCCAAATGAATAATATTGCCGTGTTGATCAGCTGCAATCTGTACTTCAATATGTCGTGGGTTTTCGATATACTTCTCTATATACACTCTGGGATCTCCAAATGATATCTCGGCCTCCTTTTGTGCCATAGTAAATGCTTTCTCAAGTGCATCCGAGTTTCTAACAATTCTCATTCCCCTTCCGCCTCCTCCACTTGCCGCTTTTATTATCACAGGAAGTCCGATATCTCTCACTATATTCTGGGCTTCAGACAGGGAGTCAACGGGATTCTCAGTTCCAGGCAAAACAGGTATACCAGCTTTTTTCATTAATCTTTTTGCCTCTATTTTATCCCCCATAAATTTAATATGTTGGGAAGAGGGGCCAATGAAAATGAAACCACTTTTTTCGACAAGATCGGCAAAGTCCGGATTTTCTGCAAGAAACCCGTATCCAGGATGTATTGCATCAACTCCAGATACTACAGCGGCGCTCATAATCCTGGAAAAGTTTAAGTAACTATCCTGGGGTGGTGGTGGTCCTATACAAACTGCATAATCTGCAAGTTCCACATGAAGTGAATCTTTATCTGCCTCTGAATAGATAGCTACAGATTCTATACCGAGTTCCCTCAGTGCATAAATAATTCGAACAGCAATTTCTCCCCTATTAGCAACCAGAACTCTTTTAAACATTGGTTTATTTTAAAGCTAAAGAGGAACGCCTACAAGATTGAAATCATCATCTGTCCCCATGATCTTAAACCTGTGAAATCCAGGGGATAAATTATGGTCTGTTCTAACTTCAAAATCTATGAAAGGAGCGTCATACACACTCCTTATAGTCCCATCTTTATGAACAATAACCTCCACTTCTTTGCCCACAAGACTTTCCTGTATCTTTTCCATCACACTTCCGGCCACCATTGAAGCAACTTCAAATCTCTCTTCTATTATATCTTCATCCACATCTTTTAATGTTGCACTAAGTGCTCCTTCTTCTTTTGAATACCTGAATACAGCAGTCCTTTCAAACTTGACTTCTTCTATAAAATCAAGCAGTTCTTTGAAATCTTCATCACTTTCTCCAGGGAATCCCACCATAATATCCGTTCTGATAAAGTAGGCAGGGAGTAGATCCCTAACCCAGCTTACAACTTTCATGACCTGGTCTTTACCACCTGCCCTTTTCATATCTTTGAGTACCCTGGAAGAAATGTGCTGGATAGGGATGTGCAGATACGGCAATATATTTTCAGAATATGAAATCATTTTAATAAGTTCTTTTGTTATTCCTCCTGGATGTAAATACATAAGTCTCAATTTAATATCCAGTTTTTCTATCATCTTTATAAGTGTATTTAAATCAGTACCTATATCTCTTCCATAAAGGGTAAGGTCTTGAGCGATAAGCACAATTTCACGTACACCTTTAGATCTCAAAATAGCTATTTCCTTTAAGATATCCCGGGGTACGCGGGATCTTATCCTGCCTCTGATTTGAGGAATAACACAGTAACTGCATCTTCTTATACACCCTTCCTGAATCTTGACATAAGAAAAGATTTCATTTTCCTGGGTGAAATCCTGGTTACAGGAAAGAGGCAAAAATCTCTGGGGATAGGGGTGCGGAGATATTTTTTCTCCTTTAAGTAGCAAGAAAATGTCAGGCATTTCATCAAGTCTAATGGCAACAGCACCATGCTCAACCCAGAATCTCTTTTTTAATCTTTCCACCGCACACCCTGTCACAACCACCTTTTTCCCCAGTTTTCTCCAGAAATTTACATACTCTAGACTCTCTTGAATTGCTTCTTTAAGAAAACCACATGTGTTAAGAATTATTATTTTTGCTTCTCTGGGATCCAAAGTTAATACACACTCTGAATCTTTGAGAAAATATGCAATAGCACGAGAATCCACCTCATTTTTGGGGCAACCAAGGGTGTGAATAAAGATTTTTTCAGTAGCCATTATATAATCTGTGAGCCAGATATTCCGGAAGACCAGCTTTGAGTATCTTCTCTGCCTGATTTTTTATGTTATACTCAACACGATAAATATTTAAAAGTTTCTTCTCAGTATCAAGTATAGCAAAACTTGCCCTTTCATCTCCGTCACGTGGTTGCCCGACACTCCCGGGATTGATAAGGAATCTGTATTTACTTTCAAGCAGGAAACTGGTTCCATCCCAGAACTCTATTTCCCTTTCTTGCTGAACAAAAACACCCGGAATATGGGTGTGACCGAAGAATATAAGCCACTCGCTGGTGTTTTTAAATTCGTACATAGCATCTATAACTGAGAATATATACCGCCAGGACTCTGGTTCACTCAATGAAGCATGTGTGAAAGCCATATCTTCAAATTTATAGAACAATTCCAGTTTATTTAACCACTCCATATTTTCTTGTTTTATAACAGATCGAGTCCACAGAAGTGCTTCTTTTGCAATAGGGTTAAAGAAATAAATTTCTCGTGGGTCAATAATGGCTTTATCATGGTTTCCAATTATCTTTACATTGCTGATTTCTCTGAGGAGTTCAATACATTCGTTGGGATCTGCTCCATAACCTACTGCATCACCCAGGAATATAACTGAATCATATCCTATACGGTTAGCTTTTTGCATTACAGCCTTAAGAGCATCATAATTAGAATGAACATCGGATATAACCAAAAATTTCATTCTTTCTTAATCCCCAATTTTTCAACTATATTATCCAGTATCCCATTAATAAAGGCAGCAGCGGATGGTGTAGAGTAAATTTTTGCAAGTTCTACAGCCTCTGAAAGTGTTACTTTATACGGCACATCGGCAGCGCTCAACAATTCTGCTACTGCAATCCTCATTATAGCCCTTTCAATGTATGAAAGACGGTCAAAATCCCAGTTCACCAGAGAATCTTTGATGAGTTCGTCGATTTTGTCAATATGTTGCTCAAGGGATTTAATAATTATTGTAAGAAATTCTTTACATACGCTATCACATTCTTCTCTTGATAATACATCCTGGTATATATGATTTACTTCTTCACTTAACAAGTCCAATCTATAAGCAACCTCGAGTGCCAGTTGTCTGGCCTTTCTTCTGGATTTAATACCCACTTCCTTTACTCTTTAAGAATTTATTCAAAAGTTCTATTAGCTTAACATTCTGCTGGTGAGTACCAATAGTAATTCTCAACGCAGTAGGAAAATTATAATTTTTCAATGGTCTAACGATAACTCCGTTTTTTAAGAGATACTCATATGCGGGAGTAGCGTCACGACCCAGATCTACAAAGATAAAATTAGTATAAGTAGGGAGATATTTTAAACCCAGCTTTGTAAATTCACGGTATAAATACTTTTTCTCTCTCTCAACAAGTTCCACTGACTTCCTTACATGTTCTTCATCATCAAGAGCATGATATGCTGCAATTTGTGCCATTCTGTTTATGTTGAAGGGGAGCCTCACTCTCATCAGTGTATTAATAATCTCTTTAGGTGCAATACCATATCCCAGTCTAAGACCTGCAAGACCATAAATTTTTGAAAAAGTTCGCAGTACCACACAATTCCATCCTCGTTTTACGTAGGAAACGGTCTCCTTAAAATCCCTACCCTGCACATATTCATAATATGCTTCATCCCATACCACTATCACATCATCTGGAACCTTTTTCATAAAATTTTCCACCTCTTCCTTGAAAAGTGCCGTTCCAGTGGGATTATTGGGGTTTGAAATAAAAATTACTTTGGTATCAGGCCTTATAGATAACAGAATGGCTTCCAGGTCTATTTTCCCGTCTTTCAGCGGAGGTTCAATCATCACAGCTCCTATAATATTACCAACAATCCTGTACATGATGAAAGATTGGTCCGAAGTCACTATAGATTCTCCAGGATTAACAAAAGCAAGGGCAATCATTAACATTATTTCCACAGAACCATTTCCAAGTATTATTTCAGCCGGGCTGACTCCTATCTTCTTGGAAAGTTTTTTAACAAGGTGATATGACATATCATCAGGGTAGAGATTCATTTCTCCAAGAGCATCTGCCATAGCTTTCATTGCCATGGGAGAAGGACCCAGGGGGTTTTCATTTGAAGCTAGTTTATAAATCTCTCCCTTCAAATTTAGCTCACGAGCAAGCTCTTCAATAGGTTTACCCGGAATATAAGGCTTGACTCCTCTCAACTTCCATCTGGCCAGCGGATGCATGATCCCTCCTTTAAAGATACCTTTTTTTCTTTATTTCCTTTTTTTATCACTATTTTACTACCAAAACGCGAGAACGGTACCAATACTTCATCTCCTGTAAAAATAGAAATGGGAAGATCTTCACTTTTAATCACGAGATCCTCTATTTTGTTACAAACTTTATATTTTTTTAATCTAAAGCCTTCAAAACCAAGATATTCTAATACTCCTCCGAAAATTGAGATTGCAACAACCTTGAAGAGTTCATTCTGGTTATAATCTTTAACAACTGCAATCTGAGATGGATTCACTAATAACCTGGTAGCTTTGGGATGAATTATAAAATACGAACCATATTCCATAATTTGGGGTTTCAAAAAAGCCATGGGAGGAGTGTGTTTTTTGACCAGTTCAGCGAGTTTTTTTGATTCTTTATCTCTGTAGTAATAATAAATAAAATAGCCATGTCCGGGATACAGCTGAGTAGTATCAATCTGAAAGGCAAAATCGGGTTGTATTTTTTCTATTATTTTCACTCTTTCTACTTCGTCCATGGTGGTTTCTTCATCCAGACGTGTCAGATACACAGTAGCTCCAGCATATGAAAATAACCTTTTTAATAATAATGCAATCTTCAAATTAAGAAGGGAGGAGGGATTCTGAAGGCTAAAATCGCCCTTGTCTTTACCTCCTCGAGCTGGATCTATGAAGATCTTTTTGTCATGTAATACACCTTTAAACAGCGGCTCCAGCATTACTTCCGTAAACTCTCCTGTATTCAACTTCACAGTCCGTGGATAAAATCCTCTTTTAGAAAATCTAAGCTCTTCACCTGAACTTTCGAACAACCCAAATTTTTCTGACCATACAATTTCTTCTCCTCCCTCTATTTTAACTTCAACAAGTGGCTCATGGGTTATCTGATTCAGAACTTTACCGCATACTACTTTTCTTTTTACAGGATATCTATCGATATGTATTACTCCACTAAATTTGTTGATTTCAAACTCAATTTCACTATGTTCTCGTTCCATTTTGAGAAGTAGAAAAACCTCTCCATTTAAATCTGTATGAGGGAAAGAATCTATTATTTCACAATCCCTGGATTGAACATAAAAAGGTAAATTCGGTGGCACCGAATTCATATATTTGTCAAAGAATTTTATTCTCAAGAGATTATAAGGTCCATAATTTTTCAGGACATGAGAGAAACTCTCAATGGTGAATTCTTTAATAATTTCGATGTGTTGAGGAGGAAAGGCATTTCCTTTTATACACCTGCCGTAAATCGAAATTCTATGAACTCCCCCTCTCAATTTTTCAGGGACAGGCAAAACTATTTCTTTCCCTTCTTCAGCCATAAAATCCATTACTCTATCATCAATAAAGATAGTCAGACTTGCCGGGTCAATTTCCTCACTAAATCTTAATTTTACTTTGTCCGTTTCCAATTTTTTCGAATTAATTCTCGGTAAACCGCATGCTATGAATTCAAGAATAGATTCAAATAGTATCTCGGCCTCAAGGAGCAGCCTCTCTTCTCTCTTCAAAAGTTCTTCCTCTTCAGGATTGGAAATGTAGGAAGCTTCGGTTAAAACCGATACAGGGACGTTTCCTTTCAGCACTCTGTAATTGGCAGGAAGAGGTGATTCTACCGTAAGTCCAAATCTTCTTCTAAAATTTTTTTGAAGTTTATAGGCTAAATCAAAAGATGGTGAAAAAGGTTCAAAAGGACAGTATAGCTCAGTACGATTTATATTTCGATTGAGAACTGCTGAGGCATTGTGATGAATAGATATGAATATATCCGCCTTATTTTCAACAGAAATCCTCACTCGTTCCTCAAGAGGTACATCATAATCTCCATCCCTGGTCAAAATTACGGGAAATCCTTCTTCTTCCAGAAATCTTTTAAGATGTCGGGCCACAGTAAGATTTACATCTTTTTCCTGAAGGCCAGTGGGACCAACAGCCCCGGTGGCTTCACCGCCATGTCCTGGATCTACAACAATCTTTATTTTTGAAGAGTCGTACATTTTATTTATTTTAAGCTTATACAAACGTTTCTGCAATCTATTGTTGAATTCACACAGGCTCCAGTATAAAATTCAGCTGTGAAGGAAACCCCTATTATTGAACAATACAAAAAGATAAAAGAAAAATACAGGGAGGAATTACTTCTTTTCAGGATGGGGGATTTCTACGAACTTTTTTATGATGATGCAAAAAAGGCATCAGAAGCATTGGGCATTGTATTAACATCCAAACCTATGGGTAAAAATGTTAGAGTTCCTCTTGCAGGAATTCCTGTAAAAGCAGCGGAACAATATATTCAAAAACTTTTAAATACAGGATACAAAGTGGCTATCTGCGAGCAGGTAGGAGAAGGCAAAAAACTTATGAAGCGTGAGGTCGTTGAAGTTATCACTCCCGGCACTATCCTTCAAGAAGGGCTTTTAGACGAAAAGAACCACAGTTACATCGCAGTTTTAATTAAAGATAATGATAAAGGTTACATTGCTGTTAGTGATATCTCTACAGGCGATTTTTTTGTAATGGAAGATGAATATAAAAAAATTATTGAAAAACTTAGAGCTTTAGATGTAAAAGAACTCCTTGCCTTTGAAAATGTAGTACAATCCCCTGAGTTAAAAGAGTTCAATATTTCTGTCTTGAAAGAAGACACGTACTTTTATTCAGAACATGTGGAAAAGATCAAAAATTTCTTTGGAATATCAGAGCTCTCTATTTTTGGTCTTAATGATTCTGATGATAAATTAATTAAAGTAGCAAGTCTCCTCCTCCATTACCTGGAAGAAAAGAAACCCGGAATGTTATCTCATATAAAAGGTATTAGAAAATTGCATCCTGAAGAATACCTTTTCCTCGATCCACAATCAGTGAAGAACCTGGAACTCATCTCCAGATGGAGAACTGGCGAAAAGACTGGAACACTTTACGATATTATGGATAGAACAATGACTGCCCCTGGGGCAAGATTTCTTAAAGAAACTATTCTTTCTCCTCCCAGGAATATACACCTTATAAAAAAGAGACTCAAAAGAGTAGAAACTCTCACAGAAAACAAGTATGTCCTGGATAAAATAAGAAAGAAACTGCAGGGTGTTTACGATATAGAAAGGATAGTCGCGAAGATTTCCTCATTAAAACATAATTCAAGAGATTTCATCAAACTCAGGGATAGTATTAAAGAGGGAATGGAAATTTTTGAGACTCTGAAAGAAATTGATCCTTTCCCTCGAGAATACTGTATAAAAGAAGAGCTAATTGAGCTTAAGGAGATAATAGAGAGAATCGTCGTTGACGACCCACCTCTTTCTCCTCCTGGGGTGGTAAAAGACGGAGTCTCACATGAACTGGATGAGCTTAGGGATCTGCTTACACATTCAAAAGAAAAAATTTTAGAACTGGAAGCAAATGAAAGGAATAAAACGGGCATTCAGAATCTCAAAATTAAATATAATCAAATTTTCGGCTATTACTTTGAAGTAACAAAGTCAAATTTAGACAAAGTACCTGATTATTTTATAAGAAAGCAAACTCTTGTAAATGCAGAAAGATTCTTTACCAGAGAATTGAAGGAACTTGAAGAAAAAATATTGAGTGCAGAAGAAAGAAGTGTAGAGATAGAAAAAGAAATTCTGGGGAATCTCTCAAATAAAATTATATCTCTTGCAGTTTCTCTTAAAGAATTTGCAAACGCTTTAAAAGAAATAGACCTTATTCAGAGTTTTGCATTTTTGGCCATAGAGAGAAATTACACCAAACCGGTAATCAGAGAAGATACTACCCTTGTAATAAAAGAGGGAAGACACCCTGTTGTAGAAGTTACTCTTGAAGAACCTTTTATCCCCAATGATACATTTTTAGATACCCAGGAACACATGGTATATATAATCACAGGTCCAAATATGTCAGGAAAATCCACTTATCTAAGGCAGGTGGCATTAATCACAATAATGGCCCATATGGGATCATTCGTTCCTGCATCCTATGCAGAAATCCCTCTCACCGATAGGATTTTTTCGAGAATTGGAGCGTCCGATGATTTATCCAGGGGGGTCTCTACCTTCATGGCAGAGATGCTGGAAACTGCTGAAATCTTGCATAATGCAACACCTCAAAGCCTTATAATATTAGATGAAGTGGGAAGGGGGACATCTACCTATGATGGATTAGCTATAGCATGGAGCACTGTGGAATATATCATAAAACACGTGCGAGCAAAAACACTTTTTGCTACCCATTATCATGAACTCTCGGAACTCAAAAATATTTACCCCCAAGTAAAAAATTTCACTATGAAAATCAGGGAATGGGAAAATGAAATAATCTTCATGAGAAAATTAGTGGAGGGAGTATGTGATAAAAGTTACGGAATACATGTAGCTGCTTTAGCAGGTTTGCCAGCTGAATTAATAAAAAGAGCAAAGGAGATATCCGTTGAATTGGAAAAAAAAGAAGAAGACATTAAAAATAAGATGGACAGAAAAAGAAGACAACTTACACTATTCTCACCTCCACCATCTTATTCAAAGGTTATAGATCTTTTAAAACAAATAGACCCAGATGGAATTACTCCAAGGGATGCTTTAAACTTACTTTATAAAATTAAGGAGGAACTTGAAAAATGATGAAATTCCTTAATAAACTTAAGGGATTCTGGGGTAATGCCGTTGCCGTTGATTTAGGAACTGCTACAACTCTTATTTACATAAAACACAGGGGGATTGTTCTGAGAGAACCTTCAGTTGTTGCTGTTGATCAATACACAGGAGAAGTAGTCGCCTGCGGAGAAGAAGCAAAAAAAATGCTGGGAAAAACCCCAGAAGGTCTTATTGCACAAAGACCTATGAAAGACGGAGTAATTGCTGACTTTGACCTTGTTCAAGAGATGCTCTACAATTTTTTATCGAGAGTACTCAGCAATAATCTGTTCTTCAGGCCCAAGGTTCTAATTGCTGTTCCTTCTGGAATAACAGAGGTAGAGAAAAGAGCAGTAAGAGATTCTGCAGAGAATGCAGGAGCGACTGGAGTACTCCTTGTTTCAGAACCAATTGCCGCCGCTGTTGGAATCGGATTGCCCATAAACGAACCTACAGGTAATATGATAATTGATATTGGTGGCGGAACAACAGAGATTGCGGTAATATCTCTTTCAGGACTTGTAACAAACATTTCTTTACGCGTAGCCGGAGATGAGATGGATGAAGCAATTGCCAGTTATATAAGAGAAAAATACAGAGTAGCAATTGGAGAACAGACTGCAGAGCAAATCAAAATTTATCTGGGGAACGCCTTTCCTTCAAAAGTTGAAGAGAGCATGGAGGTTAGAGGGAGAGATTTAGTAACTGGAGCACCCAAAACCATAGAGATCACTTCAACAGAGGTCAGGGAAGCTTTAAAATCACCTATCAACCAGATAATTGAAGCGATTAAAAAAGCTTTAGAGAAAACTCCCCCTGAACTTGTGGCGGATATTATCGATAGGGGTATATATCTCACTGGAGGAGGCTCTCTTTTAAAAAGCTTAGACGAGCTTATTATGGAGGAGACAAATATTCCGGTGAAAAAAGTTGATAATCCCCTCGAATGTGTGGTTTTGGGAGCAGGGAAAATTATTGATAATATTGAGGACTATGAAAATGTGCTAATGAAACAGAAAAAATCCTCCATAAAAAGAAGAGTCGAACTTTGATGAAAAGGGAATTTTTCCTTTTTCTGTTATTGTCTATTGTTGTTAACATCCCTATATTCAAAAGAGGATTACACAAGATTCTGGTCAAAACTCTATACTATCCAGCAAATGAAACTGTTATCTTCTTTCATAATATAAGCAAGGCAGAAGTGGAAAGGGACTCTTTAGCGCAACAACTGACTGAATTAAAAGTAAAATGTTACGTTGAAACCATAAAGCAAGATACTCTAATTAGAAAATTGCCATATATCAAAGGGAATATTATGGCTTATAACCCGCTTGGCATTCCAAGATATATTACCCTAAATGTGAAAACCCCTTTGAGAAATGCAAATTTTCTTGCTTTGGACATTTACGGAAATCTTGCGGGAAAATTATTCAAATTGGAAGATGGAGTTATTGAAATAATCACAATTTTTAACAAAGAGTTTAGAATCGGGGTAAAAAATGTGAGAACTGGAACACTGGGAATATTGTATGGCTCGGAAAGGCCAGAAGTTAGATTTATTCCTTTAGACATTTCTTTTATAAAGGGCGATACTATCATCACAGCTGGTATAGGGGAGTTTAGAGTGGCAGGTATCCCAATAGGCGTAGTGGATACTGTTTTGAAAGATGAAAATAATCCACTTTTTAAAAAATGTAAAATATTACCTTTCTTTCAACCTTATAGAAACCTGAGTTTGCTTCTGAGAAAGGGGAAGTGATGAAACGGAGAATAATAATACTTTTAATTATATTTTTAGCAGCTATTTCCCAGCATATACTGCCCAAAAATTCACCTGATATAGCAATTGCGCTACTACTACCTTTCTTTTTTACAGCACCTCCATTTGGAGGTTTTCTAACTGCCTTTGTTATGGGAATACTTATTGATGGAATATCTATGCACGCTTTCTGGATATCCCCTATACTCTTTGTAATTTTTCAGCAGATAATCATATTTATAAGATCTACTTTGAATTTAAGATTGTTTGTGACAAAAATACTGGCAATATTTGTTTTACTCTTGATATACTTTGGGATTAAAGTAATTCTCCTGGATATACAGATTGTTGATCTATTAGTTAAATTTTTGTTTACGTCTTTGCTTTCTATTGCAGTTACAGTCATATATTGAATTATAGAGAAAGGAATGGACAAAAATAAGATCTTTAACATAGGCATATGGTTAGTGTTTACAATATTATTTTTAAGATTGTTTCAGATACAGATTCTCAAGCATGAATATTATTACGAACTTTCTTTGAAAAACTACTTAAAACCACTCAAGTTACATGCTCCCCGTGGAGACATTTATGATAGAAAGGGAAAATTATTAGCACACTGGGAACCTGTATTCAGGGTTTCTCTTATTCCTGATTTAATAGCCCCTGAGGGTTTAAAAAAACTCAAGGAAATTCTGGGAAGCTTAGATGTGGATCCTGAAACTTTACAGATTAAAAGTAATTATATAACAATAAAAACAGGAATACCATTTCATAAAGCTTTGATTATTGAAGAAAATTATGAAGAATTTCCTTCCGTTGTGGTAGATGCAGACCCCTCACGTGTATATTACCCCCAATTCAATTACTTGTCTCATATTATTGGGTACGTTGGTGAAGCTTCACAAGAAGAAATCGAAAAGTTTAATTTAAGCCCTGGAGATATAGTTGGAAAGACTGGAGTGGAAGCAGTATATGATACAATCCTCAGGGGCAAGGATGGATATAGATTTATTGCTATGGACTCTAAAGGAGCCATTGTAGATCTTAATCCCCGGCCCCCAATACCCCCTGTAAAAGGCAGGTCTCTCAAACTCACCATAGACTCTGACTTAACTCACTATATAGATTCCTTATTTCTCCCTTACGAAAAAGGCGCATGTGTAGTATACAACCCCCAAACAGGGGATATCTATTCACTATATTCAAAGCCTTATTTCAGCTCTTCACTTATTAAATTTAAGTGGGGAGAGTATCTAAAAGACCCATCGTCTCCTCTCATAAATAGAACCATACAGGGACTCTATCCCCCGGGTTCTGTGTTTAAACCAATATCTGCTTTAATTGGGCTTTCAAGTGGTAAAATTGAGAAAAATACCGTATTTAATTGTCCGGGCAGTTATAGATTCGGAACAAGAATATGGAAATGCTGGAAATCTTCAGGGCATGGTAACCTTGATTTGATACAGGCAATAGCTCAATCATGTGATGTATATTTTTACCAATTAGGATTAAAAGTGGGCCTTGAGGATTTCTTAAATATTCTTGAGGACTTCCGACTGCCAATAAAAACAGGTATAGATTTACCTGGAGAATATCAGGTATTGCTCCCAAATATGGATTATTATAGGAAAAAATATGGTGAATACGGAGTTACAGAAGGGTATGTAATGAATTTATCCATAGGACAGGGGGAGGTACTGCTCACTCCAATATGGATTGCAGTTGTTACAGGTATCATAGCAAATAGAGGTATAGGTGCGATCCCTCATCTTCTTTTAGATCATAACCCTGGATACATAAAATGGGATCTTCCGAGAGAGGATTTCGAAGTTGTGAGAGAGGGCATGCTTCAGGTAATTAAAGGAGAACATGGAACAGCCAGCTTCCTTTACTCTCCACAATTCAGCTTCGCCGGTAAAACAGGGACAGCTCAAAATCCGCACGGTGAAGACCATTCATTATTCACATGCTTTTCACCTTATGAGAATCCCCAAATTGTAATAACCGTGGTAGTAGAAAATGCAGGACATGGAAGTGAGGCCGCTGCACCTATTGCAGCCAAGATACTCAAGAGGTGGTATGAGAAAAAATAAGCAATTGTACTTGATAGGAATACTTATTATTGCAATTATTATCACCTTTTTGGGTTTACTGGAGCTAAGTGCTATAAAAGATATCTTTTTCTGGGGACAAATCCAGAGGATAATAATTGCTGTTGTCGCAGGCATGCTTTTCTATCTTATACCTCTTAAAAACCTCAAATCATTATCCTATATATTCCATGCTCTTATACTAATCTTTCTCGTAGTAGTATTATTCTCTTCACATGAGGATGTAAAAAGGTGGATTACAATAGGGCCCTTTAATATTCAGCCTTCCGAATTTGCCAAACTTTCATTGATTCTGGCTATTTCCCGGATATATGCGGACAATGAAAAGATTAAAAATAGCCAGGTATTAAAAGCATTACTCATAACTATATTAACCGCCGTTCTGGTACTTATTGAGCCTGATCTTGCAACATCGGTGACTTATTTATTTATCTTCTTTGTGATTTCCTATGGTATGGGAGCCGCGAGAGAGATTCTTATTCCTCTCATTCTTCTCCCCCTCAGTGCACTCTTTTCCGTTCACCCCTTATTAGTGGTGATCCTTTTTATTGGGACTTTTGTGTATTTGAAGCTACAAAATTTTTCTCCTTTTATAACACTTATAAATCTCTTCCTTATATTATCGGTATCTCTCTCAACTCCTATAATCTGGGAAAAGGGACTCAAGGATTATCAAAGACAGAGATTGACTGCCTTTCTCACACCAGAAAAATACAAAAATCGGGAAGCATGGCAGATATATCAAGCTCAGATTGCATTGGGGTCAGGTGGTTTAACCGGCAAAGGACTCGGTAAGGGAACCCAAAAAGGACTAGCCTTTCTTCCTGCAGCACATACTGACTTCATTTTTACAAGTTTTGGTGAAGAATTTGGATTTCTCGGTACATCATTTCTTCTTTTACTGTATTCATTATTTTTAGTATTTATATTAAAAATGGCTCAGAGGACTGGGAGGTATCACAAAGGTATATTACTTGGCATCTGGGGGTATTTTTTCTATCACTATGCTTTAAACATGGCTGCAAATGTTAGTTTATTCCCTGTAGTAGGAATTCCTTTACCTTTTATGACATTTGGGGGAAGTCATATTATTGTAGAGTTTATAATGCTCTCCATGCTCTTTAGAATTTTAAAAGAGGAGGCATAAAATGTGCGGCTTCTTCAGTATAATATTTAATGAGGATAAGAAAGAATTAGGTGAAATTCTTACAAGAGCTGGCTATAGACTTTCATATAGAGGGTATGATACAGTAGGGATCGGATATGTAACAAAAGGAGGAAATTTTGAAATAAGAAAGTCTCCTGGTAAAATCCACAAAGTGGAAAAGGAACTGAATTTCAGAGAAGTTAAAGGGTACAAGGGAACTATTCAATTGAGATGGGCCACTTATGGCAGGCCCAGTTTTGAGAATGCCCAGCCCCATTTTGACTGCAAGAAAAGTTTGATTGGCGCACATAATGGGAACATTGTGAATTCTCCTTTTTTACGAGAGGAATTAATTTCCAGAGGTCATAATTTTCTCGGAGAAAATGATGGTGAAACCCTGGTGCATGTAATAGAGGAAAACTTCAGATCTTCAAATAGTATGGGAAAAGCTATACTAAGTGCATTCAGGCAAATGAGAGGTGATTATGCTTTTAGTATCACCAAAATAGACGAAGAGAGGTTTTTTGCAGTCAAAAAAGGATCATCCCTCTTTCTTGGAGTAGGTGAGAATTTTATTGCAGTTTCCAGTGATTTAGTAGCACTTCTTGATCTCACGCGCAACATTGTAACATTAAATGACGGAGAAATGGTAGAATTTGGTCATAATTATTATAAGATTTATGATCTGATCACCAACGAAGAACTTCAAAGAGAACCAGTTCATAATGACCTGCGCATAGAAGAAGCAGAAAAGGGGGAATATCCTCATTTTATGCTAAAGGAAATCAATGAGTCGCCAGAGAAAGCCAGAAACCTCATAAATTTTCTAAAAGATTTTAAAGAAGAAAATATCATTGCAAAAACAATATTGAAAGCAAATAAAAAATTTATTATCGGTAGTGGCACTTCTCTGCACGCTGCTTTAATGGGGAGTTTTTATTTTTCTAGAATATCGCACGAACTTTTTATTCCAGTTCCTGCTTCAGAATTCGGAGAGAGATACGGTCCAGTACTTTCTGAAGGAGATCTACTTTTTGCAGTAACGCAAAGCGGAGAAACAAAGGACGTAAAAAATGCCATAGATGTCTTCAATGGTAAAGGACCTTTACTGGGATTAATAAATGTACTCGGTTCCTCCATAGCTTTAAAATGTGACTTTGTTATTCCTGTCCTTTCTGATGTAGAGATAAGTGTTCCAGCTACCAAAACCTTTGTAAATCAAGTAATTGCACTTCTTCATCTTTCATTAAAACTCGCTGAGCTTAAAGGAATCACACCACCTGATTTAGATTTCGAAGAGATCCCCTCGCTTATCCTGGAAACACTGAAAATTTCAGAAAGATATAAAGACAAGATTATAGAAGCTTTGTATTCCTGGGGGGACTTTTATGTACTTGGATATGGAATGACCTATCCCATCGCGATGGAAGGGGCTCTAAAAATAAAAGAAGTGGTTTATGTTCATGCAGAAGGTATGTATTCTTCAGAATTTAAACACGGCCCACTTTCCATAGTTGAAAAAGATTATCCTGTTATATTCATTTCTACTAAGGAAGATAAAGATATGATACTCTCTCACATTAATGAAGTTAAATGCAGAGAAGGGAAAATCATTACAATTACTCCTCCAGACGAAGAACTTCAAAAGGAAAGTGATATATATGTACCACTCCCTGATGTAAATCAGTTTCTCGTACCCATACTTGCTGTAATTCCCATGCAAATTGTGGCCTACTATATGAGTGTCAGAAAAGGGATTGACCCCGATTTCCCCAAGAATATCTCCAAGACACTGACGGTAGATTGATGAAGAAGATACTTTCAATACTTGGCCCAACAGCTTCCGGCAAAAAAGAAATAGCAAAATTGTTACTCCACAGATTCGGAGAAAAAATACATTTTATATCCTGCGATTCGAGAAAAATTTACAGGTATATGGATATAGGGACTGCAAAACCTCCCCGTGATATGAGAAAATTTTATTCCTTACTGGACATTAAAAACCCTGATGAAGTTTTCAGTGCTGGTGAATTTGCAAGAGAGGCAGAAAAAACCATTCCGGAAATTGAAAGGAACAATAAAATTCCTATAGTAATAGGTGGTACTCCTCTTTATTATAAAGCATTGTTTGAGGGTCTTTTTGAAGAGTCCCACAAAAAAACCGAGATAAGAGAAAAAATACTAAAACGATTGGAAGAGGAAGGTATAGAAACACTATATAGAGAGCTTAAAGCCGTTGATCCTCAGGCAGCCTCAAAAATTCACCCAAATGATTGGATAAGGATAACCAGAGCTCTCGAGGTCTATTATACACTGAATATGCCATTAACCGAAGCACAGAAAAAGTTAAAAAAACCTCCTAAATACAAGCCCCTGTATATCGGCATTATAATGAGAAGAGAGCTTCTTTACCAGAAAATAAATGAAAGAACGGAAAGAATGTTTAAAGAAGGACTTGTTGAAGAGACACAACAGATTCTTGATATGGGGTATTCTCAGCAACTACCTTCTCTAAATACTATAGGTTACAGAGAAGTCATTCAGTATCTGAACGGGAACATCACTCTGGATGAAGCAAAACGTTTAACAGCCAAAAAGACAAGAATTTATTCAAGAAGACAAGAATACTTTTTCAGAAGTTTTGATGATGTAAAATGGTTCGATGTGTCCGGGGGATTCAATGAAGTTTTTAATTTCCTGGTGTCTACGATAGAGAAAATCTTGCATGAAGAAGTGTAAAGTGGAGAGCGTGTTCGGAAGACTGTAGACCAGAAACTGTGAACACACACCTGTAAAGCGGAAAGTGAAGAACACATAATTATTATTTTTAATTTTTACTTCCACCTCACAATTTACAATACACAACGAAATTATGATAGAAGGCTCTTCTTAAACTTTTCCCATATCTCTTTAATAGCCAGGGAGGCCTCTGATTCAGGTGCAAATTCAACTATCGGTTTCCCCATTTTTAAAGCATCGTTGACAGTCCTATCAAAGGGAATGCTTCCAAGGAAATTCGCTCCTATCTCATTCAATCTTTTCTTTATATTTAGTGAAACTTCCTTATTAATATCGTATTTATTTATTACAATAAAAGGCTCTACATTAAAATGATGAGCAAGATTCACAATTCTTTCCAGGTCATGAAGACCTGATTGTGTGGGTTCAGTAACAATAACTGTATATTTAAGTCCAGAAAGTGTTGAATTTACGGGACACCCTGTGCCTGGTGGCCCATCAACGATCAAATAGTTGACATTTTGCTTCTGTGCAAGAAACAATGCCTGTTTTCTGATTACTGTGACGAGTTTACCTGAATTTTCCTCACCAATTTCAAGAATTCCATGAACCATGGGGCCATAGGGAGTATCTGATACAAACCAGTATCCAGATACTGTATCTCTCATTTCAATGGCTTTCACAGGGCAGGCATAAAAGCAGACTTCACATCCCTCGCAGCTTATTGGATCTACAACATAATCTTCTGAAATGGCATCAAATCTACATTTATCACGACATATACCACATTCAATGCATTCATCTTTTCTTATATAAGCCCTCTTCATACCATGGAATTCTGATTTTTGCTTTATCTCGGGTTTCAACAAGAGATGAAGGTCAGGAGCATCTACATCACAATCTGCAATTACCTTGTTTTCAGCAAGCACCGCAAAAGAGGCCGCCAATGTGGTCTTTCCTGTTCCACCCTTTCCACTAACAATGGCGAATTCTATCACTGGATCTGCTCCTTTATTCTGTAAAAGAGCTCCTTAAATTTCTCATTCCATGAATTATCCTGTAAGGAAAGGGTAATTCCTCTAGAGTAACCTTCCGCAATACTTCTTTCAAAAGGAATCTTAAGTAAAACAGGTATGTTCTCTCTATCAAAAAATTCTTCCATTTCCTTAAAACCAGACTCATATTTATTTACAATAATCCCGTAAGGCTTTTGAAGCTTTTTAATTACGCCGTGGGCCATTTTGAGATCAAAAAGACCAAAAGGAGTAGGTTCAGTTACAAGAATCACAAAATCTGCGTCCTTCACTGATTCTACCATGGGACAAGATGTACCCGGAGGTGAATCAAACACCACAACGGTATCACCTTCAATATGTTTGCCTATTTTTTCTTTTACATAGCTTATAGCTGTAGTAGTCATTATCTCACCAATATTTAACCTTCCTTCATAAAATTCAATATCATCTCTTTCTCCATATCTAAGTACCCCAATTGCTCTGGGTAT
>Ga0190329_1000118_pt1 | contig 22777 bp, 23 predicted proteins | sample 48720423_MG_FD_161655 | JGI IMG/M metagenome (GOLD analysis project Ga0190329, IMG submission 161655) | Hydrothermal vent sediment bacterial communities from Southern Trench, Guaymas Basin, Mexico - 4872-04-2-3_MG | ecosystem: Environmental > Aquatic > Marine > Hydrothermal vents > Sediment ... | reverse complement strand
TTGATATTATATAAAAAATTTATTTAATATTGATATTGATATTTTTTTAGTTTGATCGGATAGAAAAAAAATTTTCATTTGAGTGAGATAAAAATAGAAAAAAATTTTTCATTTGAAAAAAAATTGGCTAAATGATCGGACGCCGGATGAAATCCAGGCGGTAAAATCCGTGTTTTTTAATTTTATAATGAAGCAACTGTCTTGAAATTCCAAGGTTTTTTGCCGCCTTTGTCACATTACCTTGTGTTGCGGAAAGAGCGGTTTTGATGGCTAATTTCTCTTGATCTGCCTGGGTCTTAGCAAGGTTTTGGGGCTGGGTTGGCTCAAAGGCTTCAAAGGGTTTTTCAGCTTTAAAACTGCTATGATTTTTGGGTAGGGAAAAATCGGTCTCCAGGCAGGTGAAATCAACCTGTTCCAGGCAATCCAAGCCCGGTGTAAAATGCTCTATCCCAATCGTTTCTTCCTTACCTGCCATGTTCATGGCACCCTCTATCAGATGTTCAAGCTCCCTTACATTTCCAGGCCATTGATAGGTGGTGAACAAGTCAAGAACTTCCTCTGAAATATAGGTTACATTGGTGCCCAGACGGTTATTGTATTTTTCAATAAAATGGCTGATCAGTTCATTCATATTGTCCTGTCTTTCACGAAGGGGTGGCAGCTTGACCATCACCACTGCCAGCCGGTAAAACAGGTCCGTTCGCAAACGATTTTCCCGGATGGCGGTGCGGGGGTCCTGGCTCACCGAACTGATGATTTTGATATCCACGGGAGTTTCTTTGGCAGACCCCACCCTTCGGATGCGTTTTTCCTGCACAACTCTTAACAACTTTGCCTGAAGGTCTATGGGCATGGCCAGCAATTCGTCCAGAAACAAGGTGCCGCCATGGGCAATTTCAAAAAAGCCGGGGTTATCCAGAGCACCGGTGAAAGCCCCCCGGGCGGTGCCAAAAAGAATACCTTCCAGAAGATCATGGGGAATGGCCGCACAATTGACCGCTACATATTTTTGCTCCCGGCGTAATGAATGGTTGTGGATGGACTGGGCAAAGAGTTCCTTGCCTGTACCGGTTTCCCCCTGGATCATGATGGGAGAGGATGAAGAGGCTGCTTTTCTGGCCATTCCCACCACCCGCTGGAAATTCGGGTCATTGCCGATAAGGTCGGCAAAGGTGTATTGGGTGCCATTGCCAAGGTCTGGTCTGGATTCGGTGATGGCTGATGAAGGAGTGGATTGGTAGAGGAGTTCATAATCCTTTACAAAACAGATCACCCCATTGATGGTTTCTCCATTAAAAAGGGGGTAAACGCTGGTAATGGTGTTGGCCACCTTTCCGGAACTGGTCTTGTAAAAAAACGCCCGGTTTTTGATGGCAGCATGGCGGAAAATGACTTGCATGATCATGCTGGTACGATTGTTGAGTTCATAAATATCGGTCACCTTGAGCCCGATCACATCCCTGGATGCTAATCCGTCTATTTTGGACTGGGCAGTATTGTAAAAAAGGATGGTCCCGTTAACATCCGCAATAATCACGCCGTCGTCCAGCCGGTTCAGCACGGAAAGAAAATCAATGTTTTCCATGTCCAGCAGGCCGGAAAAATTAAAATTTTCAGGAAATGGCATTGGTGAATCCCTTGCATGCAATATCTTTGTTAAAACATCATGGTTTTAATCGGTGATTTATACCATACCTGGAACGGAATATCAAAACGCTTAGTTTTTTTTACAGGGTGATCCCAAGTAGATTGAAATCCTTCTCAGTTCTCTTCGTTCACTCGGGGGCATATAACGTTCAGGAAGCAGATCAACCCTAAAATGAAAAAAATGGACCAATGACTTTAAAATTTTTACTGTACAATTATAATGACACAGAGTAAAATTTAAACTATTATTAGCCGATGGGCTTTGCGAAGAACACCACATTGATTTGATTCATTAAGTTTAAAAAGGAGAAAAATGTCCATTATAACAATTTCCCGGGGTTCTTACAGCCGGGGTAAAAATGTTGCTGAAAAACTGGCCCAACGGCTGGGATATGAATGCCTTTCCCGGGATATCCTTCTGGAAGCTTCCAATGAATTCAACATTCCCGAAATAAAGCTTATCAGGGCGCTTCATGATGCTCCTACCGTCCTTGAACGCTTTAATCACGGTAAAGAAAGGTATGTTGTTTATCTTCGTTCCTCGCTTCTTAAGCACACGCGGAAAGACAACGTAGTGTATCACGGTCTGGCCGGCCACTATTTTCTCCAGGACATTTCCCACGTACTAAAAATCAGAATCCTTGCCAATATCAATGATCGGGTTAAAGAAGAGATGCGCCGGGAAAACATTTCAGGAGAAGAAGCCCGCTTTATCCTGAAAAAAGACGATGAGGAGCGCCGCAAATGGGGAATCAAGGTTTATGGTGTGGATACGCAGGACAGCAAGCTGTATGATATGGTTCTTAACATCAGCACAATGACCGTGGACGATGCCGTGGACATCCTGTACGAGACTGTTCGTAAAACAGCTTTTCAGACCACACCGGAATCCCAGGAAAAACTTGAAAATCTGGCTCTGGCTGCCCGGGTTCAAACTGCCTTAATTCATCTTGTTCCAAAAGTCAGGGTAACAGCCGATTCCGGATTGGTTTCCATCGGCAACATCGAAGAAAAAACAACCGCAGCAAAGGATACTGTTGATATTTTACGCAAGGTTGCCGGAGCCATCAATGGGGTCAGGGAGGTTCATGTCCATTTGATTCCGGTAAAGGAAAAATCACATCACATCAACCCGTTCTACAATATGTGATTGCTCATACAGCCTCCAAAATTGACAAAAACCAGGATACTTGATTCCCGGGATTCCGGGGACCTTATTTACCCCTAACAAGAAAAATGCTGCGGCCGAGCCGCAGATTTTCAAGTTATTTTTTTGGCTGTTTAATAAATGAATGATAGAGGTGATGATGACAGCGCTTGTTACATCCGGTGATTTAAGAGAATTAATTGAAAAATATGTGGCAAATTATCCACCGGTTAGCGGCGGGAAAAATTTCTGGCGGACACCTCTGGCGGTCACGGCAAAGGCGGATGAACGCTTTGATATTCTGCCTGAAATTGCAGCAGATGACCATGTCCTTCCAAAAGATCTTCTGGCTACGGGTAAATCTGTGATTGTTTTTTTTGTTCCTTTTATTAAAGAATTGGCAAAAGAAAATCATAAAGGAGATATTCCCTGCAGAAATTGGGGACTGGCATATGAATCCACTAATTTATTGATTAACAGCCTGTGTGAGAAGATCAAACTGTTTCTTGAGGATGCGGGATATCAAAGTGCTTTGGTTCCGGCAACCCACAATTTTGACCATAAGAAACTCATGGCTCGCTGGTCCCATAAACATCTGGGGTATATCGCAGGCCTGGGCCGGTTTGGTGTCAATGCTCAGTTCATCACGCCATCCGGCTGTACCGGTCGTCTGGGCAGTCTGGTCACCGAAGCCGATCTCGGTGACAGCCCTCTGGTGACTGAAAAGGAGCTTTGCCTCCATAAAAATGGTCATAAATGTTTGGTCTGCGTCAGGCGCTGTCCAGTCGGAGCCATATCTTCCGAGACAGGAATCGACCGAAAAAAATGCTGGGAAAGATTAAAATCCAATCTTCGTGATACAGAAGAACTGGCAGGCCGGGAACAAACCACCCATGTGTGTGGAAAATGCCAGGTTGTTGTTCCCTGCAGTTTTAAAATTCCAAAGGCATAAGCCGGCTAAGGTATTGGAGTATTGATCCGATTTTTCAGGCTTTGTGCCGATAAAACCCTGCTGTTGAAGGCGGCTCCAAGGTGTTGCCCAATATGAGATCACAGGCTTTTTCCGCTACCATCATGACCGGGGCATAAATATTACCATTGGTCACATAGGGCATGACCGAGGCATCTACAACCCGCAGGTTTTCCACGCCGTGAATTTTCATGGTATCCGGGTCCACCACAGCCATATCGTCTTTTCCCATTTTACAGGTACAGGAAGGGTGAAGCGCCGTTTCCGCATCCTTTGCCACCCAGTCCAGAATATCATCATCCGTCTGGATATGGTTGCCCGGAGAGGTTTCACCACCGTTAAATTCATCAAATGCCGGCTGGTTCATGATTTTTCTGGCACACCTTATGGCTTCTACCCATTCTTTGCGATCCTGGTCTGTGGACAAGTAATTAAAACGCAGTGCCGGGTGCTGTTTTGGATCGGCTGATTTGATTTTAACCGACCCAATGGCATTGGAATACATGGGGCCTACATGGACCTGGTAACCGTGGTCGTGGCTGGGTTGACTCCCATCATAACGGATGGCCAAAGGCAGGAAGTGAAATTGGATATTGGGGTATTCTACTTCATTGTTGCTTCGGATAAATCCGCCAGCCTCAAAATGATTGGTGGCAGCTGCTCCTGATCTGTGAAAGAGCCATTGGTATCCTATAAAGGGTTTTTTCCACCATTTGAGGGAGGGGTTCAGGGATACGGGTTTTTTGCATTTGTACTGAACATAGACTTCCAGGTGGTCCTGCATATTTTCCCCTACTCCGGGAAGATCATGAACTGGTTTGATGCCGAGTTTTTCAAGCTCCTCAGCATTTCCAACACCTGACAGCTGGAGGATTTGTGGGGAATTGATGGCGCCGCCGCAACAGATGACTTCACTTGAATGGATGGTTTGGGCACGGCCCTTTTTACCTTTGATAAATTCTACACCTATGGCTTTTTTGCCGTCAAACAGAATTTTGGTGGTAAAGGCCCGACAGATGACGTCCAGGTTGGGTCGTTGTTTCAGGACCGGGTGAAGATAGGCCCTTGCCGCACTGAGGCGTCTGCCCCGGCTGATGTTCCGGTCAAAGGCACCAAACCCTTCCTGTCGGTATCCGTTGACATCATCGGTCAAAGGATAGCCGGCCTGTTCGGTTGAATTGAGAAATGCCTGGAAAAGCGGGTTCTTGCAGGGGCCGGTTTCAAGAATAAGGGGGCCGTGGGTGTCGTGGTAGTCATCCGGTCCTTTGAGCCGGTTTTCAGCTCGTTTGAAATAGGGAAGATTGTGGGCATAACCCCAGTTTTCCATGCCCGCATCCTTTGCCCATTTTTCATAATCCATGGCATTGCCGCGGATATAAATCATGCCATTGATGCTGGATGATCCGCCCAGCACTTTTCCTCTGCCGTGGAAAACTTTCCGGTTTTGCATGAAGGGTTCGGGTTCGGATTCATAACACCAGTCATAATATTTGTTGCCCAAAGGAAAGGTCAGGCCTGCGGGCATATGGATAAAGACATCCCAGATATAATCCGGCCGCCCGGCTTCCAGTACCAATACGTTGTTTTCCGGATCCTGGCTGAGCCGGTTGGCAAGCACACACCCGGCAGAGCCGCCGCCAATAATGATATAGTCATATGTTTTTTTCATCTTCATAATTCCTTTTTAGTATTATCGATTCCCAGTCACCAAGCTAACAAATCCAGCTACCAGGGTATCAATATCCATCTCATCATCCCTGATAAGAGCCTGGAGTGCCACGCCCTGAAGGCCTGAAATGAAACAGATTGCAGCGGCCCGGTTTGTTTTATTTTTGGAAATTTGATTCAAGGCATTTTCAAGGGCATCTGCGAATTTGTCATAGGCCGCCTGGGTTTTTATCATAACAGGTCCCCGGATGCCGCTGAATTCCGCAGCCAGTGATGCCAGTGCAATAATGTTGTCTGGCTGGTAGTGAAATCGGTCTGTGAAAATATCCATGATACCGTTGATCAATGTCTTATAATCCGTATGGCTTTTGCCCAGATACTCAATGTATCGGTCAAAACTCTGATCCAGTTCTTTTACGACATCATCTAGAATATCCGACTTGGAATCATAGTAGTGAAACACGGCCCCCGTGGTCATACCGATGTGATAGGCAATGTCCTGGATCGTGGTTTTATGGTACCCGAGCCGTGCAAATAAATGGGTGGCGGTCGCGAGAATTCTTTTTTTTGTAGCGATTCGTTTGGCCTCTTTTTTATTGATGGGATTTGGCATAATTTATCCTCAATGAACTCAGAGTTTGGAGGGAACCCCTTTTTCGTTCCATCCCCTCAGCTTATAATATTCCTGTCTCATATACGTCATATCTTTTTTTGAAATCCTATGGCCTTTTGCAGGTCCGTCAGGAAGTGGTTCATTTATAAATCGCAGAGGAAGGGTGTCTTTTGACGCATCCATGCCTTGTGCCAGGTTAAAGTGTCTGACAAGATTCCAAATTCGTTCTCCGGTTTTTATAAAAATATCTGCAGTCACCTCCCGGCCCGTTGCCGCACTGAGAAGTTCGGCATAAGTGGTGTCGGAGATGCCGTAACTACCGAAATCACATTTAACCAGCGTGTCTGTACCAGCAGAATAATTCTGGAGGGCAATCACCATTTGAGCTTTGCCGACCGGCGAAAGAGGATCCAGAGGATGGCCTTCCCATTCTCCGGATAGTTCATAGGACACGGGAAATCCTCTCTGGTGGCATCCGCCCCGGTCCGTGGTCATGAGAGCAAGCCCCATACCTGATACGCCTCTGGGTCCCCAGGCAGGTGATTCAAGTCCTTTGGTATGCATGGCTATATTTTTTGCAATTCCTCCGATTTCCTCGGCTGCCTGTTTCACCCCTTTGGACAGAAGTTTTCCCAGTGTCCCTTTCCGATTGGCGATGGCGTGGATCAGATGTTCTGCTGCTGCCACATTGCCAAATTTTATATCAATGCTTTTGGGAGAAGGGATCAAGCCTTTTTCACAGGCTTCCATGGCAAAGCCGATGATATTGCCTGTGGACATGGAATCGATTCCGTAAAGATCGCAGAGTTTGACCAGGTAGGCCACCGCCCTGATATCTGAAATATCCAGGTTGGACCCCATGAGGGCGGCGGATTCATATTCCACAATGTCTGTAACAAAACCCTTGTACTTACCGGTCCTTACTGCCCCAATCTTGGAACACCGGATGGGACATCCCATGCAGGCATTGCTGCCCAGCCACAGATGTTTGGATTGTCCTTTGTCTGACAGCATGGCGGCCTTTACAAAGGTTCCGTTCTGATAATTTTTATGGGGCAAGAGTCCGGTTTCATTGGCAAACTCAACTGAAGCGGCTGTGCCGGCCTGACGGAAGGAGTCAATGTCCGGACTGTTTTCAAGTTCTTTAAGAGCCGTTGCACATGCGTTGATAAACCGCTGGGGATCATGTACGTTAACTGGTTTAGACCCCTTTATTGCAATGGCCTTAAGATTTTTGGAGCCCATAACAGCACCGGCGCCGCCTCTTCCTGCCTGGCGGTTATATTCGCAGCAGATCAGAGAAAAAAGGACCTGATTCTCTCCTGCCTGACCAATGTTGGCAATTTTGATAGTGTCATCATGGAGTTCTTCTTTTATCAGGCGGTTGGATTTCAGGGTATCCGTTCCCCAAAGATGGCGGGCATCTCTGATTTCCACATGATCATCATTAATCCAGATAAAGACGGGGGTTTTTGCACAGCCTTTTATAATGATACCATCATATCCGGCATATTTAATTTCAGGAGCAAAACTGCCTCCAAAATAGGAATCTAGAAAAATACCGGTCAAAGGAGATTTGGTGACCACACACCCTCGCATGGCCGGGGCCATGGTACCGGTCAAAGGACCGGTCATAAACATGAGAAGATTATTTTTGTCTAAAGGGTCAGTACCAGGGGGAACCTTGTCATAAAGAAGCTTTGCTCCAAATCCCTTTCCGCCGATAAAATCAGCTTTCAAGGCATCAGGAACCGAAAGGGTTTCGAGGGATGAACAAGATAAATCAATCATCAGCAGTTTGTTTGTGTAGGCGTCAGTCATTGATCTTTCCTTTATAAACAAGTTCAAGGGCTCCTGTCGGGCAGGCCTCAACACACAGAGGTTTCCCCTGGCACAATTCACATTTAACAGCTTTCTGGGTGTCAGCATCCAGTTGAATCATCCCTATGGGGCAGTACTGGGCACACAGACCACAGCCGATACATTTATCCGGATCAATGCAGACAACGCTGTCATCCCCGCGGAAAATAGCTTTGGAAGGGCAGACCTTCATGCAATAGGCATTTTCGCACTGATTACAGACGACTGGTATATGGTAGAGGTTTTCATTTTTGGGGAGGATCAAAAGACGGGCTCGTCTCGGGTTGTAGCCGCCTACCAGGTCCATGCTGCATGCCAACTGGCAGATACTGCAGCCCGTGCATTTGTCAAAGTTAGTGTGAATAAAGGCTTTGATGGCTTTCTCCCAATAAAATTATCTATTCTTAAAAAGAAAAATATCACATATTATGTACTATGTAAACTACATTTTTATTTTTTTATTGCTTTAGAAAAAAAGTTATGGTATCGCTATGGATAACATATTACATACTATGTGATACCATAACTGTACTTAACTTCAAGAAAGGAACTGGCAAGATGCTCAAGGCGATCAATATTACCAAAAAGTTTGGGGCGTTGGCAGCTGTTGATGATCTAAGTTTTGAAGTGGAAGAAGGCCAAGTATTCGGAATAGCTGGTAACCCTGTTTGCAGATCCACCGCTGACACCTTACAAGAATAGTAAATTTATTAAACCGCGCTGGATTAAGTAGAATGTATAAGAAGCTTAAAAGATAATTAATTTGTAAATGCCAAACTCCCTGGCTGATTCTGTCAGTCAGGGAGTTTCTTTTGACATACCTTAAATAAATAAGGGGGACCATGAAAGGCCCGAGATTGCCCTTTGAGCAAAGATACCAGATATGGGGATGGGTACTTTTTATCGCGTCGGCTCTTTTTTATGGTGCAGCCAGCATCCGAACCGGTGATCTCCTTGGCGCTCTGGGAAGCCTGTTTTTTCTGGTTGCCTGCATTGTTTTTCTTATCCCCTTTTTCTTTCCAGGCAGATCCGGTTAAAAGTTTTGATTTAAAAGGGTTATAAACAATAAGATAAGAATGAATCAACTGATACAAACCAGGCGGATATACATCATTGGCGCCGCACTTTTAGCCCTTTTCCTGGGGGCTATGGATGCCCTTGTCATGTCTGCTGCAATGCCAACCATTGTCACCGAACTTGGGGGCCTTCACCTTTATGCATGGGTTTATTCTGCATACTTTCTTGCAAGGGCAGTTGCGTTGCCTGTATTTGGGAAGCAATCCTAAAAGGGGTTTCCTCCATTTTTTGGGTCGGTTGTATATCCTCCATACTGGCTTTTTTATGTTGCATTCTGCTTCCTAGCGGATTTAGACGGGAAAATAAAAAATCTCCTGAAGTATGAACAACAACAGAGGAGTGTTGATTATTCTTTAAAATCTTCAGGAATACGGCATACCGGTATGGGGTCCATTTTATGCTTATTGGTGGTATGAAATTTTTCATAAATGGCAAGAATTTTTTCTTGCCGCTCACTCAAGGATTCCTTTTGGGGAGACGCCTGATACTGCATCGCCCATTCCAACTCTGCATAGGTGGCGCCGATCTGGCTTTCGTCGGTTCGATTATCTTCCCACAGGCCGTCTGTGGGGGCTGTCGTCAGAATATCTTCTATGATACCCAAGTCTTTGCCCAGGGCATAAACCTGAGTTTTCGTGAGATCTGCGATAGGGGAAAGATCTACACCGCCATCTCCATATTTGGTATAAAACCCCACACCAAAGTCTTCAACTTTATTGCCCGTTCCTGCAACCAGCATTTTATGGTTGGAAGCAAAGGCATACAAGGTGAGCATGCGAAGTCTTGCCCGAGTGTTGGCCATTGTCATGCCATCTTGAATATGATCGGGAAGGCTTTTTTTGATTTGATCAAAAACAGGCGAAAGCTCCAGATCAATGCCGGTAACAGTATCAAATTTTTTTTTAAGCCATTTAATATGGGCAGACGCTAAGGACACCTGGTCTTTTGCCTGGTAAATGGGCATGTTCAGTGCAAGAACAGGTTTACCGGTTTTTGCACACAAGGTTGAGGTAACAGCAGAATCAATCCCACCTGAAACACCAATGACAAATCCGGTTAAACCTGACTTTTCAAGATAGGTATCAAGCCATTGGACAATATGATTCATCACCTTTTTTATTTTCATAAATATGTTTTCAACCCTTTTATATCATTTTTTTTCTGGCACATGATATACACTGACGGTCAATAAATTACAATAAATGCCGACTTTTATTGAATACGATTATTATGACTCTGTCGGGTCTACTGAACCGGTTATCATTATTGGGGAGGCCTCAATATTTTCTGCAGACATCATGGATACAACCCGTTCAAATGAACTTTCAATCATTAATTGCTCCCACCGCTCCAGTTTGGAGAATCGATCTGTGAACTGTTCCTGGAGAAGCGGAGGCACTGTATTCAGTATCATTTTTCCTTTTTCCGTAAGCGCTATATTTGTTTTGCGCTTATCTCCTAAACTTCTTCTTCTTGTAATATAATTTTTTTTCTCAAGGCGTTTTGTAATATCCGTTACTGTGGCCTGACTTAAGCTGATTTTTTTTGAAAGCTGTGTCACAGAAATTTGTTTATCTGTGGATACTGACTGTAGAAGAATAAGCTGAGGTCCGGTCAAACCAAATTTGTTTTTCAGGGTTATTGAATGCCGATCTATGGCCTGCATAATTTTTCGCAGGGCGATTAAAAAATTTCTACACCGCTCGTCATTTGTATTATTCATCTTAAACCCTTTTTTATAGGATCAAATTTAAGGTTGTTTGCCATATTAAAATAAATATTAAAAACATAGCATACTATGCTTTTAAACCCATAAAATATAATATTTTATATGTTGTATGTCAATTAAAATAAGAAGTTGTCTTTAAAGGACCATTTGACAAATTAGTTAGTGTCCGATATACTTTGATAAAAATATAGATAAAAGAAAGAAGATGGGTTCCTCTATGAAAAATGTTTTAATTCTAATTTTTAAACGCAGCGGTGCGAGCCTGATAACTGTATTTATTATCTCTTTGATTATTTTTATTGGTGTAGAATTATTGCCGGGGGACGTGGCAGAGACCGTACTGGGACAATCTGCCACCCCTGAAACAGTCGAGGCATTTCGAAAAGAACTTAAACTCGATTTGCCCCCGCATATTCGATATGGTGCATGGCTGAATGATTTTGTTCATGGTGACTTTGGCAATTCCCTGGCCAATGGCAGGCCTGTTTCAGAATTAATTGGCTGGCGCTTTGCCAATACGTTGTTTTTAGCCCTGTCCACTGCCATGATTGCAATTCCTCTGGCAATTTTTTTAGGCATGTTGGCGGCATTTTATCGGAATACCTTATTTGACAAGCTGATCTCAACCACCACCCTTTCGTTTATTTCTTTCCCGGAATTTTTTATTGCTTATATTCTGATCGGTATTTTGTCTGTTAAATTCAATATTTTCCCCAGTCTGGCAATCATTGACACAAACATGGGGTTTGGCAGCAAACTATATGCAATCTTTCTGCCTTCTCTGACCCTAACCTGTGTGGTGACGGCACACATGATGCGGCAGACAAGGGCGGCCATAATCAATGTGCTGGCCAGTGCCTATATTGAAATGGCCGAAATAAAAGGGATAAACCGATTGAGAATCATAGTGCATCATGCATTTCCCAATTCATTGTCACCGGTAATCAATGTGATTGCCATCAACCTGGCATATCTTATTGTGGGTGTTGTCATTGTAGAAGTCGTGTTTGTCTATCCAGGACTGGGGCAACTATTGGTTGATTCAGTCGCCAAGAGAGATCTTCCTGTGGTACAGGCGTCAGGATTAATTTTTTCCATTGTTTATATTTTTCTAAACCTCTCGGCTGATATCCTGTCCATGCTTTCCAACCCGAAACTGAGACAATCTCAAATTTAAAGGGAGTTCCTTTGTGCTGAAATTATTACGACAATCCCCTCTCTCCGCCCGAATCGGTATGGGCATCGTTCTTTTAAATTGTCTGGTAGCTGTTTTTGCACCCTTGATCGCCCCTTATGGAGAAACCAGTGTGGTCGGGGATGTATGGGAAAGTTTTTGTGGCCAGTTTTATTTTGGTACTGACCATATCGGAAGAGATCTTTTTACCCGAATGGTCTTTGGTGCAAGGAATACAATAGTGCTCGCATTTATTACAACGATTCTTTCATTTGGATTTGGATCCTTCCTGGGCTTTATTGCAGCAGTTAAAGGCGGCTGGGTAGACCAGATAATAAGCCGGATCATTGATATCATCATGGCATTTCCAACATTAATTTTTGCTTTGATGATCTTATCCGTTCTGGGATCATCTATCCCCACCTTGATTTTTACCATCGCTCTTCTGGATTCCACCCGGGTTTACCGCCTTTCCAGGGCCGTTGCCATGGATATTGAGGTGATGGAATTTGTAGAAGCAGCCCGATTGAGAGGAGAAGGGCTCTGGTGGATCATACGACATGAAATTCTACCCAATGCCATGCCGCCGCTTGTGGCAGAATTTGGTTTGAGATTTTGTTTTGTATTTCTTTTTATCGCTTCTTTAAGTTTCCTTGGATTAGGTCTGCAGCCGCCTCTGGCAGACTGGGGGGGAATGGTCAAAGAAAATGCCGGGGCCATTACATTCGGCATCTATACCCCTTTAATCCCGGCCGCTGCCATTGCTTTTTTAACAGTGGGCGTCAATTTAATTGTTGACTGGTTTTTACATTTATCAAGCGGCCTGCATGAATAGAAAAGGAAGATAGCATGAACAATCTGATCGAAATAAAAAATCTGTATATTGAAGGGTTTTACGAAGAAGAATGGCATCCCATTGTCAGTGATATCAGTCTTGAGCTGAAAAGAGGAGAGGTCCTTGGCCTTATCGGCGAATCCGGTGCCGGCAAATCCACCATTGGCCTGGCTTCCATGGGATATGCACGCCAGGGGTGCAGGATCACATCCGGATCTATCAATCTTGAAGGGATAGAATTATTTGATGCGACTGAGGAAGATTTGAGACTGGTCAGGGGATCCAAAATTGCCTATGTGGCCCAGAGTGCGGCGGCTTCTTTTAACCCATCCCATCATGTCATAAAACAGTATGCAGAAGCACCCGTCCACCATGGGCTGATGAAATATAAAGAGGCTGAAGAAGAGGCCATAGAAATCTATCGGCGTTTGTTTTTGCCTACACCTGAAAAAATTGGGTACCGGTATCCCCATGAACTTTCAGGCGGGCAGCTCCAGAGAGCCATGGTGGCCATGGCCATGTCCTGCAAACCGGATATCATTGTGTTTGACGAACCCACAACTGCCCTGGATGTCACCACCCAGATTGAAGTTCTGGCTGCTGTCAAGGAAATTACCGAAAAAATGAACAAGGCTGCTCTTTATATTACCCATGATCTGGCGGTGGTAGCCCAGGTAGCTCACCGGATTATGGTGTTACGGAACGGCCGGCTTGTTGAAGAGGGCGAAACCAGAACGTTGATTAAAAAACCCAAAGAAAAATATACCCGGGAGTTGTTAAATGTCAGAGCGTTAAGGGAAACAAAAGCCATTACTGACAAAATGGACGTGATTCTGGAAATCGAAGATGTGGCGGCAACCTATACGGGCCATGAAAATGTTCTTGAAGATATCAACCTTGTCGTCAGAAAAGGCAGAACAGTTGCACTGGTTGGAGAATCCGGCAGTGGAAAAAGCACCCTGGCACGGGTGATTACAGGTCTTCTTCCTGCTATTCATGGATCTATAACGTTTCTTGGCAAAAAACTTCCCGGTTCATTGAAAAAGAGAAAAAAAGAAGATTTAAGAAGAATGCAAATGATTTATCAGATGCCGGATACGGCATTAAATCCAAAACAGACGGTCAGAGAAGTGATTGGCAGACCCCTTCAATTTTATTTTGGCATACGGGGGCAAAAGGCAAAAGATCGAATAAAGGATTTGTTACGGAAAATCGAACTGGATCCGGATATCTATATTGACCGCCTGACCACAGAGCTTTCCGGCGGGGAAAAACAGCGGGTCTGCATTGCCAGAGCCCTGGCAGCAGAACCGGATCTGATCATCTGCGATGAAGTCACGTCCGCTTTAGATCAGCTTGTGGCAGAAGGCATACTGGATCTTTTGCAGGATTTGCAAAATAAGACTGACATGGCGTACCTGTTTATCACCCATGATCTTGCAACAGTCAAGGCCATAGCAGATAAGATTGTGATTATGCTGGAAGGCAAAATTATTGAACAGGGTGAGAAGAAGAAAGTTCTGGCTCCCCCTTATCACGAATATACAGACAAACTTTTGGCATCCGTACCTGAGATGGACCCGGACTGGCTGGACAACCTTCTGGACGAGCGGGCCTCAACCTTTATTTGATCAATCACTTAACTTCAATACTTTAATGAAGAGGAGAGAATTATGACTGACGTATCATTTTTAACACAGATGTTTAACCAGAAAAAAATTACCCGCAGACAATTTATCAGCGGCCTCTCTGCCCTGGGGCTTGCCGCTGCCGTGTCACCCGCCCTTTTGTCAGGTAATGCCATGGCAGCAACTCCCCGGAAAGGCGGACGGTTTATAATGGGCTGCACTGGCGGGTCAACCACTGATTCCATGGACCCTGGAACGCTGACGTCCAACATGAACCAGAACCTCAACTGGCAGATAAGAAACAATCTTGTAGAAATCGACCATAATTTTAATGTCATCCCTGAACTGGCTGAGTCTTGGGGCGCGAGTCCGGACGCAAAAGTGTGGACGTTTAAACTGCGCAAGGGCATAGAATTTCACAATGGCAAAACAATGACAGCAGAGGATGTGATTTTTTCCATAAACCATCACCGTGGTGAAGAATCCAAATCCGCCGCTAAAGCATATTTAAAAAGCATTGAAAATATTAAAACTGACGGAAAATATGAAATTGTTTTTGAACTCTCCGGCGGCAGTGCTGATTTTCCGTTTATCCTGGGCGATTATCACTTAGGCATTTGTCCGGCTGGAACTAAAGGCCCGGAATGGGAAAAGGGCGTAGGTACCGGAGGTTATATCCTGGAAAAATGGGAACCGGGTGTCAGAGCTTTTGCAAAACGTAATCCTAATTACTGGAAAGAGGGAAGAGCTCACTTTGATGAAGTTGAGACCCTGTCTATAGTTGATACCAATGCCAGAACAAATGCTTTAAAGACAGGCCAGATAAACTACATGGATCGCGTTGAACTAAAAACAGTACATCTCATGAAAAAGGTGCCCGGGATAAATGTCTTAGCTACAACAGGAACAGCACACTACACTATACCAATGCTTGTAGATAAAAGCCCTTATAATGACAATAATGTTCGCATGGCTTTAAAGCTTGTTGTTGACCGTGAGGCACTAGTGAAACAAATTTTGCGGGGGTATGGCCAAGTTGGCAATGACCACCCCATTGCACCCGTAAATAAATATCATGCAAAAAATCTGGAGCAAAGAAAATATGATCCGGAAAAAGCCAAATTTTATATGAAAAAAGCGGGCAAGCTTGACCATGTTTTTAATCTGCATGCTGCAGATGCCGCATTTTCCGGAGCAGTAGATGCCGCTGTCCTCATCAAAGAACAGGCAAAAAAAGCCGACATCAACATAAATGTTGTCCGAGAGCCGGATGACGGATACTGGAGCAATGTCTGGATTAAAAAAGAGTGGTGTATGTGTTATTGGGGCGGACGTCCCATTGAAGACATGATGTTCTCGGTTGCATACGCAGATGGAGCCCCTTGGAATGATACCCACTGGAAAAATGCTCCTTTTAACAAGTTGCTGGTTGCCGCAAGAGCAGAACTGGATACAGATAAACGCAGAAAGATGTACGAGGATATGCAGGAAATATGCAGAAATGACGGCGGAACTGTTGTTCCCATGTACAACCAGATGGTTGAAGCTAGTTCAGGTAAGCTGGCACATGGACCAATGTCAGGACACATGGCTATGGATGGCATGAGAAATGCCGAACGTTGGTGGTTCAAATCATAATCCCCTACCCTATGTTTTATTAAATCTAAAATAGGCCGGAGTTTATCCCTTCGGCCTATTTGTTTGAATAAAAGTAAACTTTAAAGATCTTTTTTGTTTTGAAACAGGATTTCAAGAATCTGTTCAATGGCATTATCGGCGATTTCTGCTTTCAATGAACAGCCCCCGGCACCGGCATGACCGCCGCCCCCAAATCGGGTCAGGAGGTTTCCAATATTGACATGGCAGTGCCGGTTAAAAATACTGTGACCGATACTGAGTAATACCTGTTTTTGTTCAGGCCCGTCAAATCTGATTTTTACACTGGCAATACTTTCCGGAAAGAGTGAATAGGTCAGGAACCGGTTGCCGCCGGGTGCGGTATCAAGGGATCTGAAATCGGTAATGGATATGTTGTGATGTATTTTGGTATGCTGCAATAAATATTTTTTATAGGCGATGTTTTCTTCAATTACTCTGTTGCATCGCTTCTTGACTTCCGGATCTTTAAGAATATGCGCAATAGTTGTCTTCATTAAAAATTGAACCAATTTATTCCAATAGGGGATATCTTTATACCCCTGATTTCTGATGGTCATGGATAAAAGAAGATAGGGATATTTTTCAGGATAGGTTACCTGGTCCTGATTCAGGTCAGCCGCGTCAATGATATCGGTATGAAAAATCAGGTCATCAAATTGATGATCCAGTTTTTCCAGGCCTTGATAGTATGTATATACAACTCTGGCAGCAGAAGGGGCAATATCAAATGCCCCTTTAAAATCTCCTTCGGGTTTATTCGAGATATGGTGGTCAAACCAGAGGGAACAATTGGGTGAATAGGGGAGATTTGCAAGGATATCACCTTTCAGGATACCGGCTTTCCCGATTTGAATTTCACTGGGTTCAACCCAATAAATATCCGTATCAATATTTTCAGTCTGGTAAAGCAGTACAGCACAGACAATTCCGTCAAAATCGGGTCGGGTGACGATTCTCATAGATTAACTCTTTTCGGGTTAGATATAATAAGCGTTTATATATTTTTTTATTCATCAGCCTTTGTTATTTATTGATACTGTATAAAAAAGAACTTTTCAAGAATGATTTTTCAAGACGGTTGATGAAGTCTTTCTAATTTTCAGGTTTTGTATTGTCATGAAAAGTTTTCTGCTTGACCCGTATCGGTTTTTTTGATTTGATCGGTATCAATAATGTACCTGGGTTTATTTTCATTTTTTATATAAAAGATTGAGATTATGGCAAAAATAGAAATAAATATGGATCAGATTGAAAAAGAGTTTCTTTTTAAAAGGGGAAATCCCTTAAAAAAGCTTTTAAAAGCATCTCTTGATCTTTTTGAAGCCAGGCACACCGGTATTTTATATGGTACAAATCAGACAAAAATTAATTTTTTGTCCACCAGCATGTGGGACCGGGGAATCATGGATAAATTTGATGGCAGAGGGATAAAGGGCCTGATTCTAAAAATGTTTGGAAGCCATATCGTCACTGCCAGAAAATTAAGCCCTGTATTTTTTTTTAAAACAAATCAAAATGGTGACATTAGAGACAATGACGGCATTATTTCATATATACTTCGAAATTGTGCCGATTATTATAAAAAGGGTATCAGCGTTATCATCTGCCCGGATACGGATAAGTATATTCATAAAAGCAATGAAAAATATGTGCAGATTCCTTTTTTCAGCTATGACGGGAAAAATCTAAAAAAACCCAAAGATGCTATCAAAGTGAACACAGACATTGTCAAGCATTTTAATTCGAGTAATTCTATTTATATTTACCTTCCGGATTACGGTATCCTGGTGATTAATACCGCCAATGTGGCCCTGCTTGAAACAAAAGGATCAACATTCGTAAGAGAAGAAGCATTAATGCAGCGGTTGGATGTGTTGATTAAACTGGTTGAACTCTCTTCTCTGGCATATCTTGGACAGCTCACCGGAAAAAAGGGGGCTCAGCTGTTATGGAGGAAAGAAAAACATCTTCGCAAAGCTTCCCATGAGTTAATTGCAAATGAAAAAAATTATCGCGATCTTTATGAAAATGCACCCATCGGCTATATTTCAATGAACCCTAAAGGGGATATATTAAAATGCAACCAAAAAGCAGAGCTTCTGTCCGGATATGACAAGGATGATCTGATCGGTCGGAATGCGGTAACTCTCTTTTGGGGACAACCGGAAGATAACAGCAACTCTGTCGGTATCTGGGAGAGTCTTGCCAATGGTGAAGCGGTTAAAGATATGGAATTGCAAATGAAACCGAAGAATGGAAAGCATATCTGGATCAGCCTTTCCGTAGATGCCATTAAGGACCCATCCGGTAAAATTGTTGAACTTCGTGCAATGGGTATGGATATATCCCAAAGAAAAGGCCTTGAAAAACAATTGTTCCAGGCCCAGAAGATGGAAGCGATAGGAACGCTTGCCGGTGGCATCGCCCATGATTTTAATAATATTTTATCCCCGATATCGGGTTATACAGAAATGATTTTAATGGATGTCGGAAAAAATGATCCCGGAAAAAAATATCTGGATGTTATACTGGATTGTGTGAAGCATGCAAAAGAGCTTGTGAATCAGATTCTTACGTTCAGCAGACAAAAAAAGCATGAATTCAATCTCTTAAGCGCCGAAGATGCTGTTCGGGAGTCCATAATACTGGTTCGATTATTCTTGCCGGCAACGATAAAGGTGACTGAAACTATTGATAAATCCTGCGGACTTATCCTGGCAGATCCTGTTCAAATTCATCAGCTTATTATGAATCTGGCAACCAATGCATATCATGCAATGGAAGAAAGGGGTGGTACCCTTGACATATCCCTGAAAGTGGAAAAAAATCTCGGAAAAATTTTCCCGAAAATGGCTGCTGAGATACGAAATTATGTCCGCCTGACGATAAAGGATACGGGAACCGGAATTGATCCTGATATTTTCAATAAAATATTTGATCCTTATTTTTCCACAAAAAAAGAGGGTAAGGGATCAGGCATAGGCCTTTCTGTTGTGCATGGAATTGTTGAAAGTCATGACGGATATATCAGAGTTGAAAGCAGTAAAGGGGAAGGGACCTGTTTTGATATTTATTTCCCCATGTATCTAAACAAATATCTGGATGGTGACCCGGTCAATCTGAAAGAGATGTTAATTCAGACAGATATTGAAGATATCTCAATCCAGGCAGGAACCGAAAGGATCCTTCTGGTTGATGATAACAAAAAAGTAGGGGTTATGGGAACTCAGATGCTTGAAAAACTGGGATATACGGTTACCTGTTTTACCAACAGTCTGGAAGCCCTTAATGTTTTTAGAAGTCACCCGGATATGTTTGATGCCATTGTGACAGATTTGATCATGCCGGATTTAACAGGGGATCAACTTGCCGGTAAAATCTATGACATCAAGCCTGATGTGCCGGTCATCCTTTGTACGGGATTCGGCGATACCATTGACAACCATAGGCTTGAATCGCCGGCTATCAAAGGATTTTTAAAAAAACCCGTTCCCATTAAAGAATTATCTTATGCGTTGAGGCAGGTTCTGGATAAAAATTAATCCCGGATTTAAAAGAGGTATATTTATTGTTGAGTATGAATGAAGACATGCCGGATGAAACTTATTTTTACTCAATTGAACATCGACGGACAGCCACCATAAAAATCAAACGATCTATTTTTATGTGTACCCTGGAATATGTAGCGTCCATTGAAAAAGCAAAAAACTTTATTTCCCGAATTGCAAAAGAGAATAAAACCGCTACCCATAACTGCTGGGCATATATTTTAGGAGAAAAAGGGGATATTTTTCATTGTTCTGATGCCGGAGAACCCTCGGGAACTGCCGGGAAACCCATGCTCAATACGTTGCAAAGCTATCACATGACCCATATTGCCGCCGTTGTGACCCGGCATTTTGGTGGTGTCAAACTGGGGATAAGGGGATTGATGGATGCCTATGGTGCTTCTGTGGAAAATACCATAGAGCTGAAAAAACTTAAAAAACTGGTTCAGACGGTCAGCCTGCTTATTGAGGTCTCTTATAAATTTAATGATACCCTGCTCAATCAGATAAAAAATGATTTAACTCAGATTAAAGATACGACCTACACAGATAAAATCGTTCACACGATTGAAATTGAGCTTAAAAATTTTGCCAGGGTGAACACGCTTCTTTCAGAATATCAATCCCGGGGAAAATTGAAATTCAGCAGGATACCGCAAGCAGATAAAATTCCGAGTTAAAAAGATATTGACAATCCTTTTTATTTAAGTATTATTAAATTTAAATTAATTATACTTAAGGAAATGGCGGGTCTATGAAACCAAAACTCGGTGCCCTTCTCAGAGCTATCAGAACGTCAAGGCGCTTGACAATCAAAGAAGTTACAGCAAAGGCCGGTGTCAGTTCCAGTTTGTTATCGCAAATAGAAAGGAACCGGATATCTCCTTCCCTAGATACCCTGTTACAGATTTTAGAAGTATATGGTGTGCCGCCGAATAAATTTTTTAAAGACTATGAAACCAATTCCCGGGTTGAGATTATCAAAAGGGATGATCGAAAGATTTATCAGAGAAAAGGCTTTAAATATGAGAAACTTTGCGGTGATAGTCAGACCAAGGGGAATCATTCTTTTAATGCCTTTTTTCTGGAGCTTTCACCGGGTCAGAAAAGAGGAGATGTAAGTGACGGACATCTGGGACGTGAGTTGGGAATCGTTGTTAAAGGATCTGCCCAGCTTGTTTATGGTGAAGAAACCTATGAAATTCATAAAGGCGACTCCGTCTCCTTTTTTTCAGAAATACCGCATGTCATTAAAAATTCATCTGATCAAATTTTCCAGGCATACTGGGTGGTGACCCCGGCCGATGGGGAAGATTACTTTGGAGAAAAAATATCATAAGATTTGGAGAGAATAATGGGGAAAACCATTGCAGAAAAAATTTTTGAAACCCATTTGGTGGATAAACCCTTTGGAGATGTCAGTGTTTTAAAACTGGATCGGGTGTTTTGTCATGAAATCACAACCCCAACAGCCATCCAAGACCTTGTATCAAGGGGGAAAGACCGGGTGTTTGATCCGGATAAAATTAAAGCGGTCATTGATCATGTGACCCCTGCCAAGGATTCTAAAACTGCCATGCAAGGGAAAATTCTGCGGGAATGGGTAAAACGACATGGCATCAAAGATTTTTTTGACATCGGCCACAATGGGATCTGTCATGCCATATTCCCTGAGAAGGGATTTGTACGCCCCGGGTTTACCATTATTATGGGAGATTCTCATACCTGCACACATGGGGCGTTTGGGGCGTTTGCCGCCGGTGTCGGAACAACCGATCTGGAAGTGGGTATTTTAAAAGGGGTCTGTACGTTTAAACCCCCTCAAACCTATAAGATTGCGATTATTGGAATGCTGCCAAAAGGTGTATTTGCCAAAGATATTATCCTTAAAGTGATTAAAGAAATAACCGTAAACGGGGCCACTAATATGGTCATTGAATTCAGAGGAAATGTCGTGGATGAGATGAGCATGGATCAGCGGATGACTCTTTCCAACATGGCGGTTGAAGCAGGCGCAACCAGCGGGATATGCCTTCCTGACATGACAACGGTTGACTACCTCTGGGCGTTTATTAAGGATGACTATTCGAGCAGGCAGGCAGCCCTGGATACATTTGCCCGGTTTAGATCAGATGATGATGCCGTTTATGCAAAACAGAAAACAATTGATGTGAGTGATCTTGAACCATTAACAACCTTTGGATATAAGCCGGATAATGTAAACCCCGTATCCCGAATGAAAGGGATACGGCTCGATCAGGTGTATATCGGTTCCTGCACCAATGGACGGCTTGAAGATCTGAGAATTGCTGCAAAGGTGCTTAAAGGCCATATTATCAACAACCATGTCAGAGGAATTGTATCGCCTGCAACCCCCAAAATATTTTCCCAGGCCATGGAAGAAGGGATTCTTAAAATTTTCATGGATTCAGGCTTTTGCGTAACAAACCCCACTTGCGGCGCCTGTCTCGGCATGAGTAACGGCGTTCTTGCCGATGGCGAGGTGGCAGCTTCCACAACCAATCGAAATTTTAATGGCCGCATGGGCAAGGGCGGTATGGTTCATTTGATGAGCCCGGCAACAGCAGCAGCCAGTGCGATTAAAGGCAAAATTTCAAACTCCAGTCTTTATGGTAAATAAGGAAAATAATAATGAAAGAATTTAAAGGGAAGGTATTGTTTCTTGATCGTTCCGATATCAATACAGATGAAATCATTCCGGCCAAATACCTCACGGAAATTGAAAAATCAGCAATGAAACCGCATTTGCTTGAAGACTTAAAATTAGATGGCTTTCATCCGGAAACGGATATTAAAGGAAAGACTGTTATTGTTACCCAAGACAATTTTGGATGCGGGTCTTCAAGAGAGCATGCTCCCTGGGCACTTGAAGAGAATGGTATTAATGTTGTGATCGCTCCAAGTTTTGCAAGAATATTCAGGCAGAACATGTTCAATTGCGGCATGCTTTCCATTGAGCTTTCTCAGGACCGAATCAATGCCATTTTTGATGCGTTTTCAAAAACCGGCGCTCAAATTTCAGTGGATATTGAAACACCTGAAATTACCATTCAATCAAAAGAGCAGACAAAAAAGATCCAATTTCAAATTTCAGAATTTGACAAAGCCCTTATTAAAACCGGTGGATGGGTGGAGTATGCAGACAAACACTATTAAACAGTATATCGAATTAGCTTCTGCCGCCACTCCATTTAAGACGGG
>Ga0190329_1000114_pt1 | contig 23114 bp, 17 predicted proteins | sample 48720423_MG_FD_161655 | JGI IMG/M metagenome (GOLD analysis project Ga0190329, IMG submission 161655) | Hydrothermal vent sediment bacterial communities from Southern Trench, Guaymas Basin, Mexico - 4872-04-2-3_MG | ecosystem: Environmental > Aquatic > Marine > Hydrothermal vents > Sediment ... | reverse complement strand
TGCTATACAAAAAAATAATAGCAGGATGTATGGTAATCGCAGGAATAATCATGTTTGTAAATAGCGGTTATTCCTGCGATACATGGGTAGCAATGCAAGATGCCACAGCAGATGGCTCCGTAATACTCGGGAAGAATAGTGACCGTCCACCTATGGAGGCACAGCCGTTAGTACATATACCCCGTTTAAAGCATAAACGTGGCGCTAAGGTTAAATGTACTTATATTGAAATTCCTCAGGTGCGAGAGACATACGAACATATCGGGTCTAAAATTTGGTGGACTTTTGGTTATGAAATGGGAATGAATGAATATGGTGTTGCCATAGGGAATGAGGCAGTATGGTCAAAAGAACCTTATGAGTGGGATACTGGATTATTAGGTATGGATATGTTAAGACTTGCTCTAGAACGGGGTAAGACTGCTTACGAAGCAATGCACGTTATTATAGATCTATTAGAAAAATATGGACAATGTGGAAGCTGTGAATATCCTGGAGAATGGGGGAAAGCCAATTATCACAATTCCTTTATTATAGCTGATCCTCATGAGGCCTGGGTCTTAGAGACGGCGGGTAGATATTGGGCCGCAAAGAAAATAACCCATGGAGTATACTCTATATCTAATATATATACAATTGAAAATGATTGGGATGAAGCTCATCCTAAACTTGTAGAGCATGCTATTGAGATGGGGTGGTGTAATTCTAAAGAAGATTTTAATTTTGCTAGATGTTACGGTGATTATTGGGCCAAAGATTCGCCTAATCCAGGAGATATGCAGATCCGACGCAATGCAAGTTTAGAATTACTCAAAAAGTATTATGGCAAAATTACCCCTGCTACAATGATGATGATTGCACGTGATCATCATGAAGGAACGAGAGTAGAGCCGAGATGGGGTGCCCCGGAGACTTTTTGGGCTACCGTTTGTATGCATGATAATCCGAAATCGGGATATAGGACTGCTGCATCTATGGTAGCGCATTTAAGAGCTAATATGCCTCCCTTACTTCGACAAGTATATTGGCATTCTTTTTCGGTCCCCTGTGTTAATGTGTTTAAACCGTTTTATTTCCATGGTGTTAAAGTCCCCGCTAATTATGCTAAAGGCACTAGCACTTATTCTTCTGATTCTCCTTTCTGGTGGGCTAATAGAGTGAAATTACTCTGTGACCTCAATTATTCAGTACTTGCACCTGTTACAAGGTCCGTGTTTGATGCCACTGAAGAGTGGGAACTGAAGCGTGCACATACTTATGAGGCGATGGCATTACAGCTTATTAAGAGTGGAAAAGAAAAAGAAGCAGTGAAGGTTCTCCAACAGTTTGTTGATGAAAATTGCCAAAGAATAGAAAAGGAATATAAGATGCTCAATGAGATTCTTCCTGAAATGGTAAAGACCGTCAAGATAAATTACCTCTACTTAGATTACCTCAAAGATTGGACATCGAAGAAAGGAGTTCCCCTACCATTAGAATAAAGTAAAAAATGGCATCATAAAGGGGGAGAGGGGGGAAATTAATTTTCCTCTCTCCCCCTTCTTTTTATTATCCTTTGGAGTGTGCTCCTACAAGGATGATCTGGATATCCATCACATTGGTGTTTGTGGGTCCGGTGATAAGAAGATCTCCTATTTTATTGAAAAAGTGATATGAATCATTTTCTTTAAGATATATTAATGGATCTATCCCTAAAGATATTGCTTTATTAAAAGTTGTTCCATCAACTATTGCCCCTGCCGCATCTGTTAGACCATCAGTGCCGTCTGTACCAGCACTTAAAAGCACAACATTTTTTAGCCCTCTCATAGCAATTGCTGCTGCTAAACATAATTCTTGATTTCTTCCCCCCTTCCCTTTGCCTTTAATCGTAACCGTGGTTTCCCCACCAGAAATTATGCATGCTGGAGGAGAAACAGGATTTCCAGTTGAGACACATTCTTTGGCAATTGCTGAGAGTACTTTCGCTACCTCCCTTGCTTCTCCCTCGATGGCTGAAGTTAAAATAATAGTATTGAAACCCATTTTACGGGCCTGGTGCTCAACAGCCTTTAATGCTATGATGTTGCTTCCTATAATTATATTATATACTTTTTTAAAAATTTTATCATTCTCTTTGGGAGTCTCAGGGATTTTGCCTTTAATTCCTTTTTTTAATCTTCTGAGGATAGATTCAGGAGCTTTATCTAATAAATTATATTTTTCTAACACCCGCCATGCTTCTTCAAAAGTGGTATTATCAGGAACCGTAGGGCCTGAGGCAATGGTATCTAATCTATCTCCTACTACATCGGAAAGTATCAGGGTTATAACAGTAGCAGGATATGCAAGCTTAGCAAGCTGACCGCCTTTTATTTTTGAAATATGCTTGCGCACTGCGTTTATTTCTTGAATATCAGCTCCACATTGTAAAAGTAGTTGAGTAATATGCTGTTTCTCAGCCAGAGTGATATTATCTGCGGGAAGTGGAAGTAAGGCTGACCCACCTCCTGAGATCAAACAGAATACAAGATCTCTTTCATTAGTGTTTGATAGCAATGAAACAATTGCTTTTGAACCTTCAAGTCCATTATTATCTGGTATAGGATGACCAGCCTCATTTAAATGGATTTTTTTTAATTTAGTTGTGTACCCATATTTTACATTGATATAACCAGCTGTGATATATTCTCCTAAAATATCTTCAAGAGCTTTTGCCATTAAAGCAGTTGCTTTTCCTGCTCCTACTACAAATATCCTGTTAAAATCTTTCATATTAATCTCGATACAATCAGTGTCTGTCTTTACTATCAACTTCCCGTTCTCCATTTTGACGGTATTCTGTACGGCAGTTTGTGGATTTACTGCATTGACACCTTGTAAAAAAAGCTCTCTAGCTATCTTCTTTAAATTCATAGGATCCTCCTCCTTTTTAAATTTTATATCAAATAATTGTGTTAAACTAAAATTAAGTATAAAATGGTGACTACAATCATGGCAGTAATTCCTGTAATAATAGTTGAAGTGGTATATGTTTTTAGCGCGGTGGATACATCAAGACCTGAAAATCGAACCACTACCCAAAAGTAACTATCATTGGCGTGAGATGCAATCATTGAACCTGCTCCCATTGCTAAAACGGCAAGAGTAGGTCCCCAATTGCCACCTAACCCTAATTTTTGAAGCATAGGAGCCACAATAGCTCCAGCTGTTATAATTGCCACAGTGGAAGAACCTTGAGCTGTTTTAAGAGCTGCTGCAATTAAAAAGGGTAAGAATATGCCGAGTCCGAGTTTAGACAGTCCAGTGGCTATGTATTCGCCAATTGGAGTTACCTTTAACATTGCGCCAAAAGTTCCACCAGCTGCTGTAATTGCAAGAATTGCACCTGCTTTTTCTACACCTTCTAACAACCACTTACCGAGCACCTCTTTAGACCAAAAACGTACTAATGTCAGTGCAAGTAAAACACCTATTAAAAGGGCAACCTGGGGGTCCCCAATTAGCAATATGGTATTGAAAAAAGCACCTTCACCAAAAGGATGGGTCGGAAGTTGACCTATAGATTTCAAGGCTATAAGAGCCACAGGAATAATAATTGGTACTGCAGAATGTAAAGGATGGGGTAATTTTTGATGTTTTTGCTTAAGCTCCTCATATGTGACGTCCGGACGTGCAGGGATATAAAATTTACCTCCAATTTTAATAGCCCAAAGAAATCCTATAATCGTTGGGAATATAGCAATAGGTAATCCTAACATGATCAATTTACCCAAGTCTACGCCGACTATGCCTGCAGCAGCTGTAGCTCCAGGATGGGGTGGGATTAAACAATGTATGGAATATAAAGCAGTTGCCAATGCAACTGCCATCACACTCATGCTGATTTTTGCACGCTCAGCTAGGGCTTTATTAAGGCTGCTAAGAACCACAAATGCTGAATCACAGAATATAGGTATTCCCACAATAAAGCCACTCAAAGACATTGCAAATGGAACTGCTTTTTGCCCTACAATTTTTAATATTGAATCTGCAAGACTAAATGCGGCACCACTTCTTTCAAGTATTACTCCAATAGTTGTTCCACAAATAATCACAATTCCTATATAACCCAAAGTGTTTCCAAAGCCTTCTTTAATTGTATTTACAATTTTTTGCATCGGCAATCCTGATGCCAACCCGACAGCTAGAGTTGTTATAATTAAGACGTAGAACGCATTCATCTGGATTTTTGCAGTCATTAGAATAATAAATGCAATTGCAACCACAAAAATAACTAAGAGCATAAAGCCTGATGCCATTTTTAGACCTCCTTTTTATTTTTCCCTATTATACTATACTAAATATGCGATGTCAAAATGTATTATATAGTATACAAATTATATATAAAAATATTGACAAATTTAAAAAGGAACTCTATAATATTTTTGTAAAAAAAAGGAGGTTCAAAAATGGATGTAACTAAAAAAGTGGTCATGCTCTTGGTAGCCATGACCATAGGTGTAGGGTATATAATGGCATGTGATACCGGAGTAGCACTCCCTGATGCCACTAAAAATGGGTATACCATATTGGGTAAGAATAGTGATAGACCAATTTATGATTGCCAGCCACTGGAGTTCCACCCGAGGCAAAGGCACCCAAGGGGTTCTAAAATTAAGTTAGAGTATATAACTATACCTCAAGTTGAAGAAACATACGCTACTATTGGTTCCAGCCCCTATTGGTGTTGGGGATATGAAGAGGGTATAAATGAATATGGAGTTGCTATAGGAAATGAGGCTATATTCACAAAAACATTCCGGGAAGCAGCTAAAATTTACAGAGAAAAAGGAAAAGGTGAGTTAGGACTATTGGGGATGGATATTCTCAGGCTTGCACTGGAAAGGTCAAAAACTGCAAGGGAAGCAGTGGAGTGGATCGGCCGACTGGTTGAGACCTATGGCCAATTTGGTTCAGGTGTCCCAGGGGCGGACCATGCTAGTGGAGGATACGATAACGCTTACATTGTAGCAGACCCTAAAGAAGCATGGGTTGTGGAAACTTTCGGTAAACATTGGGTTGCAAAAAAGATTTCCAAAGGAACATATGCTATTTCTAATGAGCCCAGTATTACAACATCTTGGGATCTTTCAGATCCTGATCTTGTGAAATATGCTGTTAGAAAGGGATGGTGGCCAAAAGACAGGGTTAATGAATTTAATGTTGCTCTGGCCTATGTAGATTTTTATACTTCGGCACAGGTCTCACATAATCGTGCAATGAGATATAGACAACTGTTGAAACAAAAAGAAGGCGTAATAGATGTAGAATGGGTGAAAAGGATTTTAAGAGATCATTATGAAACCACTTTCTTAAAAGGCCCCCAATTTAATGCAGCTCTTCCTGATTTTCTAACTATATGTATGCACTCTTCTCCCGCAGGTTTTACCTGGGGAAATACTGCAAGTTCTGCTGTGTTTGTTCTACCTCCCGAAGGCAGTGGTCACCTCCCCGTGATGTGGTGGGCTCCAGGTCCCCCCTGTAACAGTGTATATGTTCCTGTTTTTATACATATTAAGAGCTTACCCGATTTTGTAACCAATGCCGGAAAAGTGGGCACTAAAGTTATTCCTCCTAATAAAGCACCCGAGGATAAATATTCCTCCAATTCATACTGGTGGGAATTCAGAAAATTAATAGACCTTACCAAGGGGGATGAGATTGGAAGTACATGGAATATAAGACATCCTATAGTTAGGAAGACTTTTGATGAATTGGAGGCAGAATTTGCATACGGAGCTAAGATAGTGGAAGCAAAAGCCATAAAACTCATTTCTGAGGGAAAGAGGGCAGAGGCAGAAAAATTGCTCACCAAATTCACAGAGGATTGCTTCCGTAAGGCATTGGAGACTGTTAGAGCACTTCAAAAAGAAGTGGTAAAACACGGAACCCCTCTTTCTCCAAAACTAGAATGAAAGGGATCAATTTTAAAAAACGGAGGTGAGACAGGATGGTCCTGTCTCACCTCCCTGTTAAAAAGGAGGACCCAAAATGAAGAAAATACTTGTAACAATATTATTTTTGTTGGCAATTAATAGAGTATACGCTTCTATAAATGGATTTGTGGTATCGAATTATGAGTATATTCAGGATGGTTCAACAACTGGGAAATTTTATATGCCATTTGTCTGGCTGATACTTCAGGACAATCTCAACGACAATTTCGCATATCATGTATGGTATGATTTCCAAAATGGTAGTTTTGTAATGGGATGGCTTGATATCAAACTTTCTAATTATGCTACAGTTAGTGCTGGAAAAATCGTTGCTCCTTCCAATCAAGAATGGTATACCTATCCCCCAGATCAACTTACGCCATATTTTTCTGAAGTTTCAGATTTGGTAGGAAAACTTGGGGTAGGAATGGACTATGGAGTAGGCTTATCAGGGACTGTGAGTAAATTAGCTTATAATTTAGCAGTTTTGGAGGGTGATGCGAATGATAAAAAAGATCTTTGCTGCAGGTTAAGCTTTAAACCACACAAAGATCTTGAAATTTCAGCTCATACATATCAAATATGGGCGTATCCTGACGAAGAAAAAAGAGATTTAAGCGGAGTTGATCTCAGATATACAGGAAATAATTTAGATATTCGTGTAGAGTATGATTTTGGAAAAACAGATTCTTGCTTTACCATAGGACCCAATGCTATTACTCCAGAAGATTATTGTGGCTATTATATTATGTTAGGATATAAAAAACGTCTGAATTCTTTTACGGCAGTCCAACCTGTATTTAAATATAATGTGCTTGACCCTAAAGTAGAAGCTTTTGACCCTGTTTCAGTTATAGTGGGAGGTATAAATTTCTATTTGGGAGACTCCTTTAAATTGATGTTTGCTTACCGGAAAATTAAAGATGACACAAACACATATTATAGTGATGCTGATAAAAAAGATTCTTTTACAATCCGAGCTCAGGTGTCCTTTTAATAGGAATATATTAGATATAAATTGAAAAGGGGGAGAATTATTCTCCCCCTTTTTTTTGGTATATAATATAATTATGGTAAATCATGCAATATGGTCATTAATTGTAATTTTCTTAGGTATTGTTTTTATAATTATTAGTACGTCCAAAGTCAAATTACATACTTTTTTCGTTTTAATTATAGCTTCGTACTTGGTAGGGTTACTGAGCGGGATGCCTTTAAATGATATAGTAGAAAGTATCAGTAAAGGGTTTGGAGATACGCTGAGTTCTATAGGTATAGTAATTGCTGCGGGAGCAGTTATCGGTGTATTCTTAGAAAGATCGAATGGAGCGCTTTCTATATCACAAGCTCTGCTTCGAGTATTTAGGAAATCTCGGAGCCCCCTCTCAATGGCGATTACAGGATACCTTGTATCCATAGCTGTATTTTGTGACTCGGGATTTGTTATATTATCACCGCTTAACAAAGCGTTAGCTAAAGAAACAAAGATCAGTTTAGTTACTTATGCCGTAGCATTAAGTTTGGGATTATATTCAACTCACACTTTTGTTCCTCCTACTCCCGGGCCTTTAGCATCTGCAGGAATCCTGGGAGCAGATACAGGGAGCGTTATAATACTTGGCTTGATTGTGGCAGGTATTAGTACTCTTATAGGGTATGTCTTTTCTATTTTTTATGTAAGCAAATTTGAGGTTAAAATTAATCTACGTGAAAATTATGAAGAAACAAAGATGGATTCTTTTAAATTACCATCCCCTATAATAGCACTTAGCCCTATAATAGTACCGATCTTATTAATAGTTCTCAAGTCATTTTCAAACTTACCGGTTCATCCATTAGGTACAGGGTTTTTAAAAAGTCTTGTAGATTTCTTTGGTCATCCCGTGACTGCTTTAATGATGGGGGTCTTTTTTTCTTTTATACTAGCCCCAAATTTTAAAGAACCTATCATTGGACACCGTGGGTGGGTTGGAGAAGGTCTTGCAAATGCAGCTATGATTATTCTTATAACAGGTGCAGGTGGGAGCTTGGGAACAGTTTTAAGGAATAGCCCAATAATGGATTTTTTAACTTATTATTTACTGCGGGGGCAGTTAACAATTTTTTTACCTTTTCTCTTGGCTGCTGTTTTAAAAACGGCTCAAGGCTCTTCTACTGTTGCTATGGTGACTACTGCATCCATGATTGCGCCAATTCTTGGCCCCTTGGGTTTATCCTCTCCAATTGGTAGAGTCCTGGCAGTTCTGTCCATAGGAGCTGGGGCAATGATAATATCTCATGCCAATGATAGTTATTTTTGGGTGGTTTCTCAACTTTCAAATATGGATGTAACTACTGCATATAAAACTCATACGGTAGGGACATTGATTACGGGAGTTTCTTCATTTATTATTGTTCTGGTATTAACTTTAATTCTGTTATAAAAACTTAGTTGTGTAATGATATATTATGTTTAAAATAATTTTAGTAATACTTCTTTCACAATTTGAGTTTCATGTTTATACAGATCTTTTTAAAATTAATTTAATAAATAAACTAGAAAAAACTTGTATTTGTGTCCCTTTAAAGCTGACGAATGGGAATAATTCCGGGTTTTTATTATTTCCATACCATGGAGATTCTATTGTAGTTATGGATAGCTCATTCAATACAATCAAGACAATATTTTTAGGTCATAAATTGGACATAGAGCCAAAAGATATAGTGAAAGAAACTTATAATGATAAAAAAAGATATTCAAACATAATGGTTATTTCACAATCGGGTAAAAAGTTCTATTTAATAGATCAAAATTTAAAACTTTATACTTTTGATTTAAAAAATCTCCTCGCTCCGGATAAGAAAATTTTATACGTCTATAGTCAAAATAAAGAACTAAGAGGAGCGAAAATTATGGTCTTTGTAGGCGATAGCACCTCTACGGAGATCTATTCTTTGTACTTGAATGGTTCTGTGAGGCTTATAAATAGATATCCACTCAAATTTGTGAGTGTTGCTGAGTCGGATCAATGTATTTATTATGTTCTGAAAGATGCAGATGCTTACGTAATATTTAAGATAGATCATTTGCAACATATAGAAAAAAAATATGAAATTCAAGTAGAATCTATTACTGATCTTTACCCTTTAGATGTTGGAATACTGCTTTTTAAAAAGAAAGATGGCAAAAAATATGTTATAGAACTACTTTCATATAATAATGATGAGAGTCAGATTCTGCTGGAACTGAAAGCCTCTAAGATAAATAAAATAATACCCATTAATTTCAAAAAAGGATCATTTATAGTAATCTACGATGATCATTATTTCTTTGTTTATTATAAAGGATATATTTTTAAATATGTCCTCCCCCATGTTATTACAGATATAGTATCGCTCCCAAATGTACTCGGTGAAAATAGTATAGGTTTTATGGTAAAATTTCAAAATTTTAGAGGATATTTTTTATACGATTTTTTAGGGAAAAAAATAGCTGAATTCCCAAATTGTAATTCATTGTATGACTTTGATAGTTATGGGACTCAGGGATTGGTAGTGAATACTCCTGAAAGTATTGGGGTAGTTAAGTTAGAACTCAATGTATCGCTATTGAAAAAAAAACTTTTTTTAGCGACAATATTTTTTAGTGGTATGATGTTAATACCCATTATACTTTATTTGGCAGTAAGGGTAGATTTTGAAATATTCATTCATAGAGCATTTTTGGAACACTCCGATGATTTGGTCTTAGTAATAGATAAACATCATCTTGTTAGGCACATGAACGAGGGTATGAAAAGATTTTTGTTGTCTTACATTTCACCTAATTCACATTTTAAAGTTAAAGTTAAATATCTATTTGAGGATGTGAGGCTCAAAGAGATTTTGGAGAGTATTTATGCTGCTACCACAGAAAATAAAGAAGTTGAAAAGCTTATTGAGGTAGGAGACAAAAAGAAGACGCTTTTCCTATTGCGCATTATTCCTTTAACAAAACACAAATCTACAGGAGCATTTTTAATAATTATGAAGGACCTCACAGAAATAGTAGAGCGAAGGCGTATTATTGCATGGGCACAATTAGCAAGGAATATTTTGCATGAGATTAAGAATCCATTGTCTTCGATTTTAATTGCTCAAGAAAGAATTAAAAGGAAGTTGAAATCTAACAGTGCACTTGATGTAAAAGATATCGAAAATTATTTATATATTATAAAGTCAGAATCAGAACGCATAAATCATCATTTGAAAAATCTAATGAAACTTTATTTAAAAAAGCATCTGGAATTACAGCCTCACGATTTGTGTGAATCAATAATGCACGTAATAGAGATTTTTAAGAGAAATAATCCTGATATCGCCTATGAGGTAACGTGCCCTGGTAGAGCTGTTTTCCCTGTAGACAGAGAACTTTTCGAGTTGGCTATTTCTAATATTATATCTAATTCAATAGAAGCTATTTCAAATAAGAGAGGAATCGTGAAAGTATTGCTTTTACAAGAAAAGGATAGTATTAATATAAGTATAAAAGATAATGGTGAGGGAATGAGTGAAGATGAACTAACTAAAATTTTTGAGCCTGGGTATACAACAAAATCTACAGGTTTTGGGCTTGGGCTGAGTATTGCTAAAGAAATAGTAGAAAGCTTTGGGGGAGATATAATAGTTAAGAGTAAAAAATTTGAAGGAACAGAAGTAACAATAAAATTCAATCTATGTGAGGTGAATCATGACCAAAGACGTGAAGATATTAGTCGTTGATGATGAAGTAAATATAAGAAGATTGTTAAAAGAAACTTTAGAAGACGAGGGTTACGTCGCCTATGAAGCGGAGAATGGATTGAGGGCTTTAGAACTCATGGAAAAAGAAAATTTTGATTTGCTTTTATTAGATTTAAGAATGCCCAAATTAGACGGGATAGATCTTCTCAAAAAAATAAAAAAGGAATTTGAAGATATACCTGTTATCATAATTACAGGACATGGCACAATTAGGGATGCAGTTTTGAGCACACGATTGGGTGTGTATGAATTTATAGAAAAGCCTATTGATGTGGAAAATCTTTTGTTGGTTATTAAAAATTGTTTAAGAGAGAAGAAACTAATAACAGAAAGAGAGGTTTTAAAGTGGGAAAGAAAAAAACCGATATTTTTTTCCAAACCCATGCAGGCGATTAAAAAATATATAGAAAAAATTAGTAATTTAACGCAGCCACTTTTGATTAAAAGTCCTCCTGGAGGAGATAGGTTAACTATAGCAAGGTATATTCATGAAGTTTCTACAAGAAAAAAAGATATATTCAGGAATGTTGATATGGCTTTCATTCCCTTTCGGTTACAGAGTACTTTTTTATTTGGAGGTGATGGGATATTATCGAGGATAAAAAGGGGTACTGTTTTTCTTGATAATATTGATCAAACAGAAGAATCCGTTCAAGAGCAACTTTTATATTTACTTACAGATAATGAGTATACATCTAAAATTATAGGATATGAACTTGGTCAAGTAAAACTCATTATAGGCACTATTTATAACCTCCAGGAATTGGCTATGAAAAATAAATTCAATTCTACATTGGCAAATTATCTTGAACAAATGAAAATAGAAATACCTCCTTTAAGTGTGCGGAAGGAAGATATTCCGTTTATTTTTATGCAATATATAAAATATTTTGCTCATCTTTACAATCTGTGTGAAAAAGAAGTAAGTGAGGAAGCCTATAAATATTTAAAGAAATATTCATGGCCTGGAGATATTAATGAGCTTAGAGCATTTACCCAAAAACTCTGCCTGGTGTATGCAGATAAAGAAAAGATAGATTTACAGGAATTTTTAGAAGTTTGGCAAGAGCACAATAAAGATGAAACTTCCCTTGTGCCTCAAAAAGTCACTCCACTTAAAGAAGCGAAAGAGAATTTTGAAAAAGATTATATATTAAAAGTTTTAAATATGTGTAACTGGAATATTAAACAAGCTGCCCAGCTTTTAAAGATAGAAAGGACATATGTATATGCTAAAATTAAGAAATACAATCTTAAAAAATTTTCTTAAGAATATAGAGTAAGGAATTTACTTTTAAACTGTTGGCAATACTTAAATTGAGTTTTAATTATTTTAATTATATCTAATGAGTAAAATTGTTTGTTTTACGCCTTTTAGGATTAGCAAAAAGGAATATGAATCTATTATCAATCTGTGGAAATATCTATCTTTTTCCTGTGAGGGAGAGGAGTTTTAAACAAAATGCTACCTTAAAGGATAGGGGCAGTGAACAACTTTTTACTGCTCTGGATGTTACATTTCCATAAAAATTATTTTAGCTGTATTTAAACGCTTCTTAACTTATTGTTTCAACTTCTTTAGGTTGTTTATATACTTGCTAAGTGCGAGAACAGCCTCGATGATCATCCATATTTCAAGTAAGAATACCACAAGACCGATAGAAAATAGGAGATAGTTATGTTTTGCCTGGAAGTCCGAGATGTTTTTCACCATAGCCCATCCGGTCATGAACAGCATGAATATCATTGGAATTAATGTAAATACTATTTTTCCCCCAGTATGCTTCTCTTTTTACTTTTTTGGATGATTCTTCTTTATAGAGAAGAATCACTTTTTTGAGTCCGGTTCTTTCCCGAAACTCTTGGAGTCTCCAGACGTCAAAGACCCCGGGTTTTTCACAGAATGTTAAGAGGATTTTGCCCTTGTAAGTGAGATTTATTTTTTGCTGAAAATAGAGAGGAACTTTTGTAGAAAATTTTTAGCTTTCCCTTTCATCTTTGGGCGGTTTATTTTAATTACCCAGCTTTTTATACATCTTAAAGACAATTAGTTGGACAATAAAATGTTAACATGTGAAGCAAAAATTGAGTGAGGTGAGAAAAAAAATTAAAATATGTAAATGCCAAAATTATTGTTGTTTTTGTTGTTAATTTCTAAAGGAGAATACAAATCTCCGCAAAAGGCAGTTATATTGTCTGCACTCATTCCCGGGGGAGGGCAATTTTATACTTCTCATTACATCAAGGGCAGTATTATCGCATTTGGAGAGATTTTTTCGTTATCAAAGGCATACTTTTTGTATAGAGATTCAAAAAATTATCAAGAGAATTCCTCAAAGAGAGATAATCTTATGCGTGAAAGTTTCTCTTATGCTTTCTGGTTTCTGGGGATATGGTTTTACTCTATGCTGGATGCCTATGTGGAGGCCCAGCTTTATAATTTTGATGAAAAAGCAAAGATTTCAATTTCTTTTAAGCCGGATAATGAGACAGTTCTCTTTGGAATCCAGATACCCTATGAGAGATTCAGGTAATTCCTCAGATTCAGGACTTCTGGGATAGGGAGAAAATTGCGAATAACTGAATCTTGTCTCCAACGGGTATATTTTGTAAATTAATTCATCTCCATCTATTGTTAAATTAAGAATTGCACCGCTGGAGTTGTCACTGTAACTCCCAAAAATAAAATTCCCCAGAGAATAAAAAATAAGCTTTCCTTTGTATATCTCCGGCCACTGGATTACATGAGGATGGTGCCCTATAACAAGGTCTGCACCATTATCTATGGCGAATTTCGCAAGTACTTTCTGGTAGGTTTTTGGAGTGTCAAGAAGCTCAGCACCCCAGTGAAATGAGACCACCAGAAAATCCACTACCTCTCTGAGGTTTCTAATATCTTTTTTTATTTTGCTTCTGTAAGGGAAAACTGTGCCAGGTTTTTTCTCTGTGGCCCAGTATGCTCTTGGGAAGGTTGCTGAGTAAGCAAGAATACCAATCTTTACACTATCTTTTTCAACTATTACAGGTTTGCTTGCATCATTTACATTTTGTCCGGCTCCGGTATATTTGATTCCATTTTTGTTAAGAATCTGTAAGGTATTAATTAGTCCTTCTATGCCATAATCCATGATATGGTTGTTTGAAAGAGTCACAATATTTATTGTTCCTTCTTTTAAAATAAAAGAATATTTACCGGGTAGTTTGAACAGGAATTTTTTGTCCTCATAGGGTGTACCAGTATCTGTAATAGGACATTCCAGATTTACCACATTAAAATCTGCATTTTTTAGGATGTTTTTTGTTCTTTCAAAGATGTAAGATGGGTTTTTCTCAATGACTGGTATGACCCTATGGGCTGGCATGAAATCTCCAAGAAAATTTATTTTTATAAGTCCTTGAAGTAACAGAAGATAAAGAGTAAAATAAACCATATAGCATAATTTTCCAGAAGATAGGGAGTTCAGTCAAATGCCATATGAATATATAGAACATACTGCAGATTTAGGTTTCAGGGTCTATGGCGAAACCCTGAAGGAGCTGTTTGAAAGTGCTATAGAGGCGGTAATGGAATCCATGGTGGAAAGAAAAGGATCAAGTGAAAAAAAGGAAATGGAATACAGCGACATTGCTGATACATATGAAGATTTACTTGTGGATCTCCTATCAGAGATAATATTTCAGGTGGAGGTAGAAAACAAAGTATTTGTGGACTGGAATGTGGAAATAAATGATAAAAGAATTGATGCGCAGTTGGTATATGAAGAATTTGATCCCAGGATTCACAATCTCAAACTGGAGATAAAGAGTGTGACTTACCATAATCTCAAAATCAGAAAAGAGGGAAAATATTATATTGCAGAAATAGTTTGTGATATTTAGAATGAGGGCGAAATCATGAGAGATGTTCAAAAAGAACCACCACCAAGAAAGATTCCGATAGACAAGGTGGGTGTCGAAGATGTAACCTATCCCGTAAGGGTTATGGACAGGGAAAATGGGTTTCAGAATACAGTGGCTAAGATTAAAATGTCGGTGGATCTTCCTCACAACTTCCGCGGGACTCATATGTCACGCTTCATAGAGGTGCTGAACAAACATCTCCATAACATTACACTGCATAATCTCGAGAATATACTGGAGGATATCAGGAAAGAACTGGATGCAGAGACCTCTCATATTGAGATTGAATTCCCATATTTCATTAAGAAAAAGGCACCAATAAGTGGTATGGAATCATTTATGAATTACAGATGTAAATTTATTGCAACGAAAGATGATAAGTTTGACTTTATTCTGGAAGTTAGCGTTCCAGTTCACACGCTTTGCCCATGCTCAAAGGAGATTTCAGAACGTGGAGCTCATAATCAGAGGGCGCTTGTGTCTGTACAGGTAAGGATGAAGAAGCTTGTGTGGATTGAGGAAATCGTAGAAATGGTTGAAGGAAGTGCCAGTGCACCTCTATATGCTCTCCTTAAGAGGGAGGATGAAAGATACATAACAGAACATGCCTATGATAACCCCAGATTTGTTGAAGATGTGGTGAGAGAGGTTGCTGTTAATCTAGACAGAGATGACAGGATAATCTGGTATTTTATCAACGTAAAAAGTTTTGAAAGTATTCATAACCATAACGCCTTTGCATGTCTCAAACGGGATAAGAGAATCAATTCACAGTGATTATCTTGTTTTCTCCGCCTCTTTTAGCAAAGTAACAGGCTCAATCTGCTTTGCCAATTAGTTTTACAAGATTTTCACCATCATGCGGAGCTGAAACCTTTGGGGTCTTCCTTTTATGCCAGTGAATTTTATTTATTGGATATGTGGGATAAAGTGTTTCTTTATGGAAAAAATAAATAGATAAGCGTTGTGTGTCTAGTAAAATTCGCTCCACAAGGGAGATTTTTTTGAAGGTTTCCAATTGGGAGGTTTTTCCGGAAGTATAAGATATTTTAAGGAGTTTCCCAGGATTTCTTTCCTCAAATGTTTCTCCTTTACTAATAAATAATGCCGGGGGCGGGATTTGAACCCGCACAGGATTGCTCCCACATGGCCCTCAACCATGCGCGTCTGCCAATTCCGCCACCCCGGCTATATTTTTAATTATAAATTATACAAAGTAATATTGCAAGAGTTAAAGATACTATCTGTTCACATGAGATTTACTTTGTGTTAAAATTAGTAATTGAAGGAGGATGAGATGAAAAAAGTCTTTATGGTATTCATAATATTATTGATTTCCTGTGAAAGTAAGGAAAAGCTAACAGGCCTTGTGGATTACGCCACTGAACCTGTGATAGAAGATATTCTTCTTGCAAAAAGAATATATGATGGAATGCCGCAGGGAATAACAGATTATTTCTATCGTGGTGATACTGTTAATCTCTGGATCCTTTGGGAAGAATCCAGAGACACCCATGAAATCACCTCCCTCTGGTTTAACCCATCCGGTAATCTCGAAGATTCCCTCACACTGCGTATTGTTGCAGGTAAACATCTCATTACCATTTTCTCAAAGCCCATGGCCATGTATTCAGATACAGGGGAATGGGAAATTGCGGTATTTTCAGATGGAGATTTTAAGGCGAGTATGATTTTTTATCTGGATGAGTAAGGAAGGGAGATTTTCCCCATTATGACCGGGTGTCTTGCCCCGGTTACCTGCGGGAGATTGTTGGGTTTCTTTTTCCAAGCCAGGTATCCAAGGATTGCAAAGGCCATAGATTCCCTGGCTTTGGAATTTAATCCCTTTTCTTCAAAAGTATAAACGGGTATCCCCTTAAGTTCTGCCTTAATCCATTCAATTAAAGTTCTGTTATACGCTCCTCCTCCTGCAACGAGAATCTCATCTAAACCCAGGGGAATCACATATCTCTTATACGCCATTGCAATGGATTTTGCAGTGAAAAATGTTACAGAGGCAAGGAGATCCTTCCCGGGGACCCTATTTATATATTCCCTCAAGAGGTCTATATTAAACTCCTCCGGCCCAGTAGATTTTGGAGGATTGAGATTAAAGTAAGGGTGTTCTAGAAGTTTATTCACAATTTCCATATGAATCTTTCCTTCTTTTGCTATTTTCCCCTCTGAATCGTATTCCATATTGAACAATTCTCTCGTGAGCTGGTTTATTAGAACATTGCCAGGCCCTGTATCAAAGGCAATGACATCTTCTGGATTTGCGCCTTTAGGAATATAGGTAAGATTGGAAATTCCTCCTATATTGTGTATGGAGATCGATTTATTTTTGTCTCTGAACATTATGAAATCGGCCATGGGGACCAGGGGAGCTCCATCTCCACCTGCTGCAACATCTTGAACTCTGAAATCAGAAATAACCGGAATTCCTGTCTTCTCCACTATGCAGGCAGCTTCTCCTATTTGAAAAGTGGATTTTGTTTTTTCCCCTTTATTTTGGTCAGGACGAGGGATATGGTAGATTGTCTGACCATGTGATGCAATTATGTGTGGCGTAATACCAGATTTTACCATAGCTTCCCTTGCCACTCTGCCAAAGAACTGCCCGATCTCAAAGTTGACCTGGGTTATAAGATCCACTGTTCCCTTTTTTCTATTCATGCATCTTCTTATCCTTTCTCTAAGCTCTTCAGGATATTCCTTTGAATAGAAAAAAAGAAGTTTTGGTTTACCTTTATTAATTTCCACTATTGAAACATCACATCCATCACATGATGTCCCTGACATTAATCCCATTACTATCATCTTTTTCTGATCTCCATAATGAGAATCACCAGGGTTATTATAAGGTAATAGATGAAGATTATAAAAATTTTAGGGTGAAAGCTAACGGAGGCTGAGGGGATGGAAGAAATTTTTGTGGTGAGTTTTGTTATAAGTTGAGCTATGAAATGGGCACATGCTGAAAAGCGTGAAGAAAGAAGGGGAAATTTTAAGAAAGAGAAAAGAATAGCAAGTAAGGTTTCGGATAGAAAGATAAATGTCAGGGGAAGGAAGATGATATTGCTAATCGGGGACAATATACTTATATTGCCAAAGAATGAAGAGGAAACGGGGATTGTAAAAACTTGAGCCACCACACTTGCAAGAAATGGATAAACTGTATACTTTGCAATACATGTTTTTAATTTTATCTTAGGTAATACATAAATGATACCAAAAGTGGCAAGGTAAGATAGAAGAAATCCCGGGCTTGTGAGCCATTCAGGTTTAAATAGAGAAGAGATGAGGAGGGCGACCCCCAGAGCATTAAGTGGGGTTATTCTCCTCATTATATAGAGGGGCAAAGTGGCAAATAGAGTAAAAATAAAAGCCCTGGTCATTGGAGCCTGCAGTCCTATAATGCCTGTATAGAGAGAGAGGATGGATATGGTAATTATGTATCTCCATTTGTGAGTTATAGGAAAAAATGTAAGTAATAAATTTATAATAATGAAAATCATTCCTGCATGCAGACCTGAAATTGCAAGGAGATGTGCAATTCCCGAATTTCTAAAGGAGTTTTTGATACGCTCAGGAAGCATATCTCTGTCACCCAGTACAAGACTCCTTGCCAGATAGTAAGTTTCACCCATCCCAAATTCCTCAAGGAGTTTCCTGTTTATCTTATTATGCAGTTTCTCAAATAGATTTTTACTGGAATTAACTGGCTGTATTTTCTTAGGGTTAATAAAGAGCATACCTTTCCAGACCTTAACGCGACCTTTTATTATCACTATTTCGCCATATTCAGCTCCCTGCGCCCCTCTAATTGTAAAAGGGACAGGTAGCTTATCCAGAAAAAATTTGTTGTTGTTTTTTATTTTAAATCTTCCCTGGATATACTTTCCGTTGATCTCTGCCTTAAACTGGTTTAATTTCAGGATCCTGATTCCCCTCAAATAACCAGCCACCAGGAAACCAAGCAGTATGAAAAATTCATGCCTTTTGAGAAGTACTACTATAGGAATGAGAAGAAAGAGACAAAGTGTGATATAAATGGAATCAAATACTCTTAATAAGATGCCAAGAGCGAACAGAAAACCTGCAAAGAAAAGAGGTTCTCTGTATAACCTCAACTCTTTTTGCTTTTTCTCCTGGTCTTGTCAGTGGTTATATATACATGGTTCCCGAGATAGAGGAGGGCGTCTATGCGGTCTGTGTTCAGAGTTGAATCCTCAAGGAATGCCCTCTTTTCTATATAGGTTCTTAAGACTTCACCAGTAAAAAGAGTGTGGTCTCCTGTTTTCAAATGCTCAATAAGTTCGCATTCAAGTGTAAGATATGCATCTTCCAGAACAGGAGCTCCTGTCAATTCTCCTTCGAAGTATTTCAAATTAAATTTGCTGAATTTATCAATATCTCGTCCGGAAACGCTTCCCAGTTTATCCACCAGTTCCAGGTGATCATAACCCAGGAAATTCACAGTGAAGGCCTGGGCTTCTAAAATTAATCTGAAGGAGAATCGCCTGGGAGAGATGGAGACAGCATACAGAGGAGGAGAGAAGGAGAGTGCGGTGTGCCAGACAACCGGTATCAGGTTTCTTTTGCGGGTGGTGTTTATACCCACCACTGCTACAAGGAGAGGATAGTAGTAATAGGTCTTTGGAAGGCCATCTATTACTGTTTTTTTCATATCATTTTCCAATCTTGATAAATTTTTCTGTTTTTGCTTTTCTTTGAGCCTCAATTTTCAGGAAATATACACCTTGGGGCAGGTTTTCCACCTTGATGTATACAGTTTTCTTCCCGGCGTTAATTTTCCCGAGCTGTATTTTCCTTCCCTGGATGTTGTAAATGGTGTATTTTGCCGGGAATTTGAGTTCTTCACTGAAGTTGACTGTTAGAGCACCAGATTTTGCCACGCCTGAGATATAGAATAGTTTGTTTTTGAACTTTGATTTATTCTCAGAAATAGAGGTTAGTTCCGGTGGATCAGTTGTTAATTTTATTATACGGCCTGCTGCAAGGGGGGATAGTGCAGTGGAATCATAGGTTTGATTGTATACGTACTGTAGACCCGTAGAGTGGTCGGGTTTTTCTATCCCGATGGTACAGCTTGAAGGGTCCGATACAGTCTGGTATTGAAAGATTATTTCACCATCACCTGTTATAGTCGGGTAGAAAGAAGGGTCTCTTAATATGACTTCAAAAGTTTCAGGTACAGAAAGGCTGTAATGATATACATTTTTCCATTCTATAATGAAGGTATTACCGGTATCATCATAGTATACATAAATATCACCATTGGCGATTGGTGATAAATCATCAAAGAAAGGAGCAATTAATGCGGGAGGGTTTGAAGAGGATGGGATGGGATTATTAGTATAGTCAGTTTCTGAAGTGGACCCCATCGCGATCCATCCATTTGTACATATTGAGACCTGGTTGTAATCTGTTCCATAAAATCTGAATGTAAAAGGTAATGAGACTGTGGTTACATCGTCATCATTACTGGAAATGTTAAGATGAAGACCAAGATTTTCTATTTCGAACCAGTTATAAGGTTCCCATTCTGTATAGATTGAATCTGCATTGTCATAGGCATAATAACCGTAGAGGTCAGGCCCCTGAGGTACATCGGGTCCCCTCTCACCAATTTGTAATTCCACAGAATCTATACTGGAGTAATCGGTGGCTTGAAGAGAAAAGAATATGCTGGTTTTATATCCCATTGGTGTGGCATAGCTTGCTTCTATGCGGAAGGAATCTGTATATGTGGTACCTCCTGATAATTGGGATAAGGTAAAGGTGGTATCCTGGACACTTAAATAAGCATCATTTTCGTAAGGGTGTACAGATACATTGTAAGCGGTTGTCTGTCCGAGATTTTTTATAGTAAAGAGCATATAGCCAGCTTCTCCGGGGTCCAGTTTCCCATCGTTATCTCCATCAGGGTCGTGTATCTCGTACGAGATTATTGAAAGAAGAACCTCATTTGGAGTGGAAGACTCCACTGCATCAAGGTCAAAACCACAATTGGGCAACGTATAATCTCCATCTCCATCGTCAACGATTTTGATATATCTGAAGGAACCGGTAAGATTGAATGTGTGGGTGCCGTTTGCACTTCCCACCATCTGCCAGCCAGTTCTCCAGTTGTTGGAAGCATATACGGTATATCCTTCCCCTGGATTCCCGTCATCCCCTTCATATATTGTCAAAAGAGCTTCTGCAGGGGAATTCTCACCCATATCAAGAACAACCCATCCACCTACGCCTAGATATACAAATTTTCCGTCTGGTTCTCCCAGCATATAGTGTGTCATAAAAGTATCTGTGGTGATTCTTGAGTAATTGCTGGCATTTATAATCACAGAAACAGGCTTCAAAGCGTATTTATTGGTCTCAGTGGACGGTAAGAGATATACATTGAGCCATGTTAATGTATCAGGATTAACTACAATCTCATTTATTGTCTTTGTGAGATAGCCGTTTGCTTCCACTTTAATGGAGTATGTTCCCGGTAAAAGGGCACGCATAAAATCTCCACTTATTCTATCTGTCCAGATCACCCAGTCCACAGGATATACTGTGATACGGGCCTCCCTTATAGTGTCTCCGGTAGTCGAATCTATAACAAAACCGGCAATTCCCTGTCCTGATTTTTTTATAAGGTCAGTAATTGCATATTTGTTTTCCAGCCAAATGGTGTCAATTTGTGATGCAGGGGGAATAAATTCCTCACCCAGTTCAATTGTCCAGTCTATGCCTCCATTGATACCATAAGAAAAATCATTAAGGTCTCCTCTGGTTTGATACCAGTCATAACCTTCTGTTACCCAGTAACCATTGAAACTTGCGTAATCCTGAGAGTACAGATAAACTAAATTGTTATATCTATCATCAGCTGTTCTCACCGGGGTATAATTCCACACGTAGTTAACCACCTCCCCATAGCTATGAAAGCTCAGGGATAGAATGAAATTGTGTTTTTGTGAAAATTCATACATGGCCTGAGTTTCCGGCTGACCATAGGGCTCTGTATCTCCTCCATCTCCGTTCCACATGTAGCCGTAATTTCTATTGAGGTCAATACCGTTGGCATTGGATCTCGTTTGAGCTACGTGTCCGTCTGGATTAAATATCGGCATTATATAAATTTCCCTGTTATTTACAAGATAGGTTGCTGTATCGTTAATTCCATAGTTATCAAGAAGCCATCTGGTTAAAAGAATGGGGATTTCTGCGGAGATCCACTCATTTCCATGATGTGTTCCTACAATTCTTACCTCTGGCTCTGGTTCTTGAATCTCAGGGTTGTCGGAGACTTTCATTACAAGGATAGGCCTCCCCTCAACACTGTAGCCGATGGTATCCAGCAGAGCGATATCCGGATGCGCCCGGGCCAGTGAGTCATACTCACTCACAAATTCATCAAAGGTGTGGTATTCTGACTTGGTATTGTAATAAAGCCTTTTCTTTTCCCCCACATCCTCAATAATTTTGACACTGTAGCCGCTTTTTACAATCTTTTCTATTTCTGTGTCCTCAGCAAGGAGTATCACAAAGCCATCTTGTGTCACATTCTCTATATGGGCATGAGGAAATTGAGTCTTTATCCTGTACCATTCCTGTTTTTTTATATTCGTCTCAATAAGTTTTTCAGCTTTTAGCGGGAGTATGCTGACCAATACAAAAAACACAGAAAGAATACACAGAGTTAACTTTTTCATGTAAGTACTCCTTTTGATAGAAATTATAATTTTTTTAAGGCAGAGATTCAACGAAAAGGGGGCAGATTTAATCTGCTCCCTTTTTATTTTTCATGTTGAAAACATTCTATTGCACCTTGATTATCTTTCTCATAAGCTTATTCTTTCCTGCTTCAAATCTTAAGAAGTAAATCCCCGGAGGTAAAGCTTTACCGGTCTTTGCTGTCGCTTGCCACTGTATAGAATATACACCAGGTTTCTTTTTCCCAGAAAAGACTTCTGCTACAGTTCTTCCCGACACATCATATACTTTAATATTCACTTTCGTTTCTTGGGGAATTTCGTATTCAATGGTTAAATTGTCGCGTAAAATATTCTGTTTTAACGTAAATAAGAATCTATAAGGTTTGTTTGGGTTATGAATTCCTGTGGGTGCACCACTTACACTGCCGATCCCAATTTCTTTAAGAACAGGAGTTGGAGATGCTTTAGTGCCAGATCTGAATGTAAGCCTCAACCTCAGAGTATCGTAGACACTTCCATCAAAAGGAATGGATACAGCATTGAAATCGCTGCTCATATCAAAGTGAGGTGAAGAGTTTGTCCAGCCAAGATCTGCATCAGGAACAAGACTCCATGAATTACTTTCTTTATATTCTATCTGTATACCTATAGAATCCTGTGCACTTCCCTTCCTTATCTTAACACCAATCCAGGAAGTTCTTGAAGGATCTTCTTTTATAAGGTCATACCAAGATACAGGGGGAGTCAGGAGGACACCCTCGGT
>Ga0190329_1000112_pt1 | contig 23231 bp, 21 predicted proteins | sample 48720423_MG_FD_161655 | JGI IMG/M metagenome (GOLD analysis project Ga0190329, IMG submission 161655) | Hydrothermal vent sediment bacterial communities from Southern Trench, Guaymas Basin, Mexico - 4872-04-2-3_MG | ecosystem: Environmental > Aquatic > Marine > Hydrothermal vents > Sediment ... | reverse complement strand
GACGCTCCAAAGCTCCAGGCATGGACAAGGCTTGCTCAGACCGGCTTACATCACTATTTTGAAGTGGTTGTTACCTTTGACGATACTGGGAAAAGGAAACCTGACCCTGAACCTTTCATCTTTGCCTTAGATAAACTGAATGTGAAACCTGAGGAGTCCATTATGATAGGTGACTGGGCTGAAAGGGACATTATAGGAGCCAAAACCATAGGTATGGTTACTGTTTTCGCCAGATACGGGAATACCTTCGATACAAGAATATCCGGTGCAGATTATGAAGTAGATGATATCCAGGAGCTGCTCACAATAATAAAGGAGATTGACTCCTGTGAGGGTTAAGGAACTTGCAGAAATTTTAAATGCCGAATTTTTGGGTGATGGTGAAATAGAAGTAAAGAAACCTGTGCCGCCAGAAGAGGCAGGGATAGATGATACTGTTTTTCTTTTCGATCCCAAGTTTGATAAAGAAGGCAAAACAGGTGTTGTTATTTCGACATTCAAACCTCAGAAGCTCAGAAGCCAAGCGTTGATACTTGTTAAGGAAAAAGACGAAGCACTGGTTACTGTCTTAAAGCATTTTGAACGAAAAAGAGAACATAGAAAATTTCCCGGTATATTAACATACCTGGATAGTGAGGCCCGGCTTGAGGAGGGTGTTGTGGTGTATCCCCATACATACATTTCCAGGGGAGTACACATAGGTAAGGGAAGTGTGATTTTTCCCTTTGTATTTATTGATGAAGGTGTTACTGTAGGGAGAAATGTAATCATACACCCATTTGTCTTTATAGGTTATGATGTCAAAATAGGAGATAATGTTGTAATTCATTCCGGGGCCGTTATCGGTGCAGATGGGTTTGGATTTTACAGGACAGAAAAAGGGAACATAAAAATCCCTCAGATTGGTAATATTGAGATAGAAGAAGATTGCGAAATAGGGGCTAACTGCACCATAGACAGGGCAACTATCGGTACAACCAGAATAAGGCGTGGTGTCAAGCTGGATGATCAGGTTCATGTAGCCCATAATGTGGAGTTAGGGGAACATGCGGTAATTGCTGCCCAGAGTGGTATTGCCGGCAGTACAAAAGTGGGTAAATGGGTGATGATGGGAGGACAGGTGGGAGTGAGTGACCATATAGAAGTAGGAGATAATGCCATAATTCTGGCAAAATCTGGAGTCTCCAGGTCTGTTCCACCCGGTGGTATATATAGTGGATACTTTGCCCGGGATAGAAAAAAGCTCCTGAAGATTATGGCTCTTCAGGATAAACTTCCTGAACTTTTTAAAAGAGTAAAAATTCTGGAGGATAAACTTGGAAAAGCAGAGGACGATACAAAAAAAGATAGAATTTAGGGGAAAAGGTATCCATACCGGTGAAGAATGCAAGGTTACACTTATACCTGCTAAAGTGGATACCGGGATACTTTTTGTTAAAAAGCCGGAGAATGTAAAGATTGAAGCACACTATTCCAGGGTTCTATCCACCACAAGGGGAATCACTCTGGGGCATGGAGAGGCAAAGGTACATACTGTGGAGCATATACTTTCTGCTTTATGGGGTATGGGAATTGATAATGTTTTAGTAGAAATAGATGGAAGTGAATTTCCTGCATTTGACGGAAGCTCGGCGTCCTACGTGGATTATTTAATTGAAGCTGGAATAGTGGAACAGGATGCACAAAGAAAATATGTTGAAATCAAAAGGCCCCTCCTATATCGGGGAGAGAATGGGGTTAATATTTTTCTTTATCCCTCGGATACACTGGAGATAAGTTTTGGTATTTCATATGAGAATCATCCTGTAATTTCATCGCAATATGCCACATTCAATATTACTCCCGAAATATATAAGAAAGAAATCGCTCCTGCCAGAACCTATATTCTTGAAGAGGAAATAGAAAAGGTAAAAAAAATGGGATTGGCAAAGGGTGGTTCACTTTCAAACGCTTTGGTGATAAAACAAGATGGTGTTCTTGCAGAGGGTGGACTGAGATTTTTTGATGAGCCTGTGAGACACAAGATTCTTGATTTTATTGGAGATATAGCGCTTCTGGGGAAAAGGTTTAGAGGAAAGATTATTGCAGAACGTTCAGGACATAGACATCATGTAGAATTTGTTAAACTTGTGGACGAACAGTTTGGTGCCGAAAAGCTCAGTATCCAAGATATACTCAAAATTATGCCCCATAGATTCCCCTTTTTACTTGTGGATCGCATTGAATATCTTGGAGAAGACAGGGTAGTGGGCATAAAAAATGTTACTTACAATGAGCCGTTTTTCCAGGGGCATTTTCCCGTTGATCCTATTATGCCCGGGGTACTGATTATCGAAGCCATGGCCCAGGTGGGTGGCTTTATGCTCCTGTATAAGGTCAAAGATAAAGAGAATAAGCTTCTTTATTTTAGTGCTATTGACAAAGCAAGATTCAAAAAACCTGTGCGACCCGGAGATGTGATCGAGTTTGAGCTCACCCTTTTGAGATTTGGAGGCAGGGTTGCCAGGATGAAAGGAGTAGCCAGGGTAGAAGGAAAAATGGTAGCAGAAGCTGAACTGATGGCAACACTGGTGGAGGGCAATGGCTGAAATACATAGAACGGCGATAATTGAAGGTGATGTTAAGCTTGCAAAAGATGTGTCAGTGGGACCCTATAGTGTCCTTATGGGTAATATTGAGGTTGGTGAAGGGACTGAAATTGGGTCCCATGTTCGAATTGAAGGTAATGTGACGATAGGGAAAAGAAATAAAATCGCTTCTTTTGCTTATATAGGTGCCCCTCCTCAGGACCTTGGGTTTAAGGGAGAAATCTCAGGTGTAAAGATAGGAAACAACAATATTATACGGGAGTATGTAACCATACATCGTGCCGCAGGCGAGGGTAATTACACATTGGTGGGTGATAATAACTTTATTATGGCCTATGCTCATCTGGCACATAATGTAAAGCTCGGTTCTGGTTGTATTATTGTTAATGCTGCACAGCTTGCAGGCTATGTGGAGGTTCATGATAAGGCCTTTGTATCAGGCCTTGTGGGAGTGCATCAATTTGTAAGAATAGGAGGGTATTCTATAATAGGGGGTGTTTCCAGAGTAAACCAGGATGTGCTTCCCTTTATGATGGTTGTGGGTGTTCCTCCACGGATTACTGGCATAAATCTCGTAGGGCTAAGAAGAAATAAGTTTACAAAGGAAAGGATAAAAATCATAAAAGAGGCATATAAAATATTATATAGATCGGGGCTAAATTTGAGCAATGCCCTTGAAAAGTTAAAAAATGAATTACCCATGAATGAAGACATTAAATATATCCTTGAATTTATGAAAAATTCAAGGAGAGGAATATTATTAAAAGCGAGAGAAAATGGATAAGTTAAAGGTTGGTGTAGTAGGAGTTGGACATCTGGGGAGTATACACGCGAGGATTTTTAATGAACTGGAATCTGTGGATCTTGTGGGTGTTTTTGATATTGATTACGACAAAGCGAAAGAAGTTTCACGTAAATATTCCGCCAGGGCCTTCAAAACTCTGGAGGAATTGCTTAGAAACGTTGATGCAGTGAGTTGTGTCGTTCCCACAGAGAAACATTTTGAAGTGGGATATCATATAATTGAGGAAGGAAAACATCTCTTTCTTGAAAAACCCATGGCCAGAACGTTGAAAGAGGCAGAAGAGCTCAATAATATGGCGAAAATGAAAGGTCTCAAGCTCCAGATAGGCCATGTGGAGCGTTTTAATCCGGCATTTATTGCTGTTAAGAATTACATTAACAGGCCCATGTTTGCAGAGGTACACCGCCTTTCAATATTCAATCCCAGGGGTACTGATGTGGATGTAATCCTCGATCTCATGATACATGACCTTGATATAATTCTATATTTTATGGGAGAATTACCCGTAAAAGTGGAGGCAGTTGGTGTTCCTGTTATTACAGATAAAATAGATATTGCAAATGCACGTCTTGAATTCAGTAACGGTGCCATTGCTAATGTAACTGCTTCCAGGGTTTCTGTAAAAAAAGTGAGAAAAATGAGATTTTTCCAGAAAGATGCCTATATTTCCATAAATTATCTGGATAAAAGCGTGGAAATGTTCAGAAAATTTGACGATGTGATACTTCCTTTTTTCCCTGAGGTGGATATCACAATAGAACCACTTAAACTGGAGCTTGAATTGTTTGTGAAATCTGTGCTGGAAGACGGAACTCCACCTGTAACTGGAGATGATGGCCTGAGGGCGTTAAGTCTTGCGATAAAAGTACAGGAGGAAGTTCACAGAAATCTAAAGAAGCACAGTGTAATTTAAGACCCTGGCAAATTCAGAATTACTCCAGGTTAAAGGATCTGCTGGTCCAGGAATACCATTATTTTCTTTCCGAGAAGTCTCTATCCATTTTTTCTTCCAATTAAGGTCAAATATCAAAGGGTCATCGATTATTTGTTCGGGTAAAGGAAAACGCAATCTATATAGTAAAAGTTTTTTTGCTTTTTTAATTTCATTCAATTTAAAAAATGCTTCAGCAGCCCAGTAAGTTGTGATGTACCATACTCCTCCTCCAAAATACACATCCTTCTCACCGGGGATAAGAAACCTTCTCAATCCCATACCGTCCGGGCTCAGACCTTCATAAAGTTTATCCAGAGTTTCTTTTATAATATCTCGATCCTGAATAACATCGAATAGAGTGAAATTTAAAAGAACCGAAGAGTCCAGCCCATAGGATTCACCGTCCAGTTCTCTTTTCATTTTCAAAATAACTCCATCGTTTATAAAACTGTGAATTTTAGTCCTGAGATAATCTGTAAAATTTATCAATTCGAGTCTTTTTCTGGAATAACGAGGATACGACTCAACCACATTTCTCAATCCAAAGAATATACTCCCCAGGGTCTCGGCATGGATAAAATTTTCGTGCATCTCCCATTGGTCTGCACAGGGCGTATCGTGGAATTTGATAAGATAGTCTACAAAAAGGTCAAGAAGTTGTCTTTCCACTGGAGACTCACAGGTGTACTTTTTATATAGGGCGATCAGTGCCAGACTAAGAGCAACTCCATCATACTGCCTATCACTCCAGGGTTCATTTATTGTTTGAAAATAAGGAGTATATCTCGCCTTAGGGTGAATGTTTTGATTCAGTATGTCAGAGTGTTTTTTATCCATCTCCAGCAGCATCCTGACTTTAGAAGATTCAAGCTGAAGCAAGGTGGAAATCCATTTAACCTGAGGAGTAATATCATACCCATTAAGAAGGAGTGATATACTGGCGAAGGCATGATCCCGGAGCCATACCTTTTTATAGGGCTTATAAATAGAAGATGCCAGTATACCTCCATTTATGGACTGGTATCTAACGTATTCAATAAATCTTTTCAAGATAGGTACCTGGAAAGTAATGTTTAAGAATTTCCCTGTAAGTCTTGCCCTGTATAGCCAGGGAAGCTGCTCCTACCTGACACATGCCAACGCCGTGTCCAAAACCTGCGCCCTTTATAATAAACTGGTTACCACTGTGGACAATGTAAAAAAGGGAAGAAGGAAGAGGCCTATCCCCCAGAGCTTTTCTGATTCTGAAATCCCCTTCGATGAATATACTTCTTTTGCTTCCCCTGACGAGCACTGTAAGTGCTCTTCCGGATTTTCCTCTCTTCACCACCTTTATGTTTAGAATATAGCCCGGGTCCTCTCCTATTTCCTGTTTTATACTTTCTCTAAGTTTGCTTTTCGAGATGCTTTTCTTCCAGCGGAAATATTTTGAATAATATTTAATAGAATAATCCTCAATACCTGAGACATTGCAATTCATATCAGGCTTCATATTGATGAACTTTCGGACTGCTTCCTCCGTTCCCAAAGAGACTACTACACTTTTTATTCCTCTGTCCAGGATATTTTTTAAGTAAGGAAATTTTTCTCCCCATATCTCTTCGGATGAGGCTGTTATTCCACCACATACAGAGTGGAAGAATATCCTTGCTGGTTTACTGTTGTAAAATAAAATTAAACCCTCAGTTTCTTTCACTGCCTTTTTAATTTTTTTGTCTGTGTTATATCCCATAAAGGCCTGGGAAAATATATCTGCAGTCAGGTCATATGGTTCGCTGGATAGAGAAAGTTTTTTACCGCAGGTGGCAAGTGCATGGGTACGCGCAGCTATTGCTTGAGCTTTTAGAGCCTCCAGAGGAAAAGAGACCGGCATTTCTCCTTTTAGAACGCCCTCAACATAAAGCTCAAGGTTAAGCTCATTTATTAAAATTAAATTTCCGTTATTGGAGATTCGTATTTCAATTATAGGGGGTAGTATAAGATTTTTCCTGGTAACTTTACCCGTATAGTGATTTGGAGAAACAAAGTTTTTTATAATAAGAGGCCTTTTGGAATCAATTCTTAAAAAGTCTTTCAGCTGAAACTTTCTGTCATTAATTTTAAGTTCTATCAGTCCAGATGGAGGGATATGAAGCTCCTGATAAGTGCCCTTTCTTTCAAGAGGGGATTCCTTATTAAGGGTTTCTGTGTCATAGTATGGCCCTTCCAGAAGATAATAGCTTCTTGTATCAATGATTCTACCTTGAATTTTAAAAATCTTACCCTTTTCTGTAACTCTCGTTCTATACCCCCTTTCTTCCCAGCTTGAGCCAGCCTGGAGGGCGTCACTGTAGGTGGAATATTCACCTAAGAATGCGTAATAAAGATAGGAGGCCTTTTTGGCTTTCTTTATATTAAATGAAAGTTTGTCCCCAAGACCACTCCAAATCAGGTTACCTTTTTTATCATAAATCCAGAAGCTATCAACGGTCTGAATCTGCATTTTTTTGAATTCACCCAATCCTACTCTGACTTTTATCCCCCATGGTCTTTGCACAACAGGGGGAAGCTCAAATTTTTTAGCCTCTGGGACTCTCACTACCCTTCTTCTTGCACATTGAAGCGATAGAAAAACGAGGACAAGCAAAATAAAAAAAAGATTATTTTTCCAGTTCATTTATCCTTTCACGGGCTTTCTTGGCTATTCGAGTACGCTTAGGAGCATAGAGTAGAACCCTGTAATAAGACTCCAATGCCTGGGCAGTATCTCCCCTGTTTTCCAGAATCTCAGCCCGCATTAAATATGCATCGTCAAGCAGTATCCGGGGCGTACCATAATCTATGAATTCATTCAGATATTTAAGAGCAGAGTCTTCAATGCCACTTTCATAGAAAGTTTCTGCAAGATTAAACAGGGATTCACCATAAATCCAGTCAAGGTCCGCTTTCCTTTTGACATTTTTCAATCTGTTTTTCAGTGTTACAATTTCTCTCCATTTGCCAAGGGCATAAAGGGTTCTGAAATAGTCAGTAAATACAGAGTCTATACTTCCGCCGTTTTTAAGGTAAGCTCTGAAATATACATAAGCCTGTTCATAGTCATCTCTGCTCAGGGAGCGTTTGGCCAGAAATCTGAATCTCCATCCAAGGTTAAATAAAGAATCTATTCGGAATATGGTGGCATAAGCTCTCTCAGCCATATATTTATAGCCAATATTATAAGTGCTATCCCCAAATTCAAGAAGTGTATTAATATAGAGCTCTTTCTCAGGAGATTGTAGCTTTCCCTCTATGGAGAATAATACATCACCTGCCTTTTTATATTTTCTGGTATAGGTATAAATCTTACCAAGATATATTTCGAGAATTTTTGATGTATCTCCTTGAGCTTCCTTTTCCATGATGAAATTTTCCGCTGCTCTGTATTTTTTCTCTTTAATATAATTTTCAAGCCTGAGTTTTATATCTCTTCCGGAACAGGATAAGAAGAAAAGCGATACTAAAACCGCTGCCAGATTTTTATACATATTATCTCACTATTGAACCTGGTGGAACTTCTCTATCTGGATGGAGCAACACAGGTTTCCCATCAAAATCTGCAGCGAGGATCATGCCTTCAGAAAGTATTCCTCTGATTTTTTTGGGCTCAAGATTTACGAGCACAGGAACTTCCTTGCCCACGATATCCTCCGGTTTATATACCTCCTTAATGCCCGCTACCAGGGTTACTTTTTTGTCTCCAATATCAATAATGAGCTTTAGTAATTTGGCAGCACCCTCGACTTCCGATGCCTCTATAATTTTTCCAATTTTTATTACACACTTTTGGAATTCTTTGAAGCTTATAGTTTCCATCTTTTTTTCTCCTTTTAATTCCTTCTCTATTTCTATAGGTTTTTCTTCAATCTTTTTATAAAGGATCTTGACTTCTCCAGGTTCTATATCCCTATCCCATCTCCAGTTTGATGCTTCATCCCAGCTACGGGCTTTTTCAACGTTCAGCATTTTCCTAATCTCTTTAGCAGAGAATGGGAGATAGGGTTCTATGAGGATACTTAAAGACCTTATAAGAGAAGTGCAGAGATAAAGAGTTCTCTTGGTTTCTTCTGGATTTTTTTTCCTTGTGGACCAGGGCTCTTTGTAATCAAAGTATTGATTACCACGAGCTGAAAGTGCAAGAATTTCCTTAAGAGCTTTTTTAAATTCAAATTTTTCAATATGTCTTCCGATTCGTGACGGGGCCTCTTCCAGTTCTTTAATGAATTTAAGGTCTTCATCCTTAAAGCCATCTATATCCTTTTCTATCTTTCCTCCCATGTATTTCTTGATGAAGCTCAAGGTTCTGTTAACGAAATTTCCTAAGTTGTTTACAAGCTCAGAATTGACCCTGGTCCTGAAATCATCGAAGGTGAAATCTGAATCTTTTGTTTCAGGCATTACAGAAGCCAGGCCAAATCTTATATAATCCGGGGGAAAGGATTTTAATAGATCAGGGATCCAGATGGCCCATCCCCTGGAAGTGGAAAGTTTTGCACCCATAAGATTCAAGAACTCGTTGGCCGGTATATTTGTAGGGAGAATAAAATCGCCATGTCCCATAAGCATTGCCGGCCATACAATTGCGTGAAAAATAATGTTGTCCTTCCCTATGAAGTGTATGAGTTCTGCCTCGGGATCCATCCAGAATTCCTTCCATTCTTCTGGTTTCCCGATTTTCTGAGCCCATTCCATTGTTGAGGTAATATAACCTATGGGGGCATCAAACCAGACATAGAGCACCTTCCCTTCAGCTTCTTTTAAAGGAACTGGAACTCCCCATTCAAGGTCTCTCGTTATTGCCCTGTCCTGGAGCCCATCTTTCACCCATGAAATTGCAGTATTTCTAACATTTTCCTTCCAATCATCTTTAGAGAGAAGCCATTCTAACAGGGGTTTCTCAAAGGATTTCAGTTTGAAGTAATAATGAAAGGATTTTTTAAGTACAGGTGCGGAACCACATATTGAACAGCGTGGCTCAATAAGCTCTTTGGGTTCAAGCCATCTTCCGCATTTTTCACACTGATCTCCTCTTGCCTTTTCATATCCGCAGTATGGGCATGTTCCCTCAACATATCTGTCAGGAAGAAATCTTTTACAGTTTTCACAGTAGTGTTGTTCTATATCCTTCTTGTAGATAAGACCTTTTTTGTAAAGTTTAAGAAAGAATTCCTGGGAATTTTTATGATGGAGTGGTAAAGAAGTTCTTGAGAAATTATCAAAATCAATTCCCAGTCCTTTAAAACTCTCCTTAATATCCTCGTGGTAATAATCCACAATTTCCCTGGGTGTTTTGCCTTCCTTGTCTGCTCTTATAGTAATTGCTACACCGTGTTCATCTGTTCCACATATATGGATCACATAATCCCCTTTCAACCGTTTATACCTGGTGTAAATATCCGCAGGGAGATATGCACCGGCTATATGACCTATATGTAAAGGTCCATTGGCATATGGTAATGCACTTGTAACAAGGATTTTCTTCCTGTTCATGGGGATTATTATAAAGAGAAAAGGAAAAAGTATCAAATGGAGTATAAGCATATGGAAAAGCGAAAAGGAGTGTTGACATAATTAATTGAAAAGCTTATATTTTAATCATGCTAAGAAGGGGGTTTTCTTTATTGGAATTGAGTATAGTTTTGATCATTATAGGCTTGATTCTGGCTGTGGTGATTCGTGGAGCAGTCCTTAGAAAATCTGCAAAAGTTGATGCAACGGTGTCGTCTTTCCAAATAAATTATAATTCCACTGAAGCATATTTCAATTTGTACCGTAATTATCCAGGAGATTTAGATGGTGACGGTAAGATTGAAAGCGATGGTATTACTGAACTTGAGTCCAAGGGATTCACGGTAAAAAAGACAAACCCTTATGGTGGGGGATTTAGTATTCTCTGGCAGAATTATCTCTCAGATAGTGGAAACTATATTATTACCACCAATATCCCCCCGGATGTAGATTCTCTTATAGACCAAAAGATTGATGACGGTGATATAAATACAGGTCGGTATAGAAGGTTTGCGGGCAATAGTGTTTTGAAAATATAGGGGGTGAGATGCGAAGAGGCTTTACGCTGATAGAACTTGCTATTGTTTTGATTTTAGTGGGCATTGTCATTGCTGTGACATTACCTCTTGTCTTTACAACCTTCCAGCAAAAAAAGATTGCTCAGGCCGAAGAAGAATTGAAAGATATGAAGGACCTTGTAATTACTTATTATGTTGTAAACGATTCTCTCCCGGCTGCAGGTTCTGGCTACACCGTTCCATATCAGGCTCTACAGATACCACAAAAATACACTAAGGATCCCATAAGAGGAATTCCCTTTTTATATTATGCAGATAGGAGTAATCCTGCAGATTCAATATATGTTGATGGAACTTCCATAGGATCAATTGGAGCCGTCCTTATCTCTGCTGGTGTAAATGGAAAATTTGACGGTGAAAATGCAAGCCCTTCAGATGGCAGATTCCAATCTCAGGGAAGTGGCGATTTCGACGATATTTTAGTCTATATTTCAGAGCTTGAACTTACTGCAACTGGTACAGGAGGAGGTAGTGGAACAACCTGCACCAGATTTACCCTTGTATTAACAAATAGTTCCGGTGCAAATATATGGGTAAAATCTTTGCCCTCCACCACCATAAATTGTGAACGAATAAGGAGGAATAGAACTTCTACTTTCACAGATGTCCCATCAGGTGATGAAATTTACATATTTAATTCTTCCACCCTTTGTAGCTGGGGCATAGCTGAACTGTATAAATTCTCCCTCTCATCGACAAACCAGGGTAATGATTGTGAGGTATGTGTGATCTGGAACGGGGTTTCTATTTCAGCTGATACCTGTGCTTCACCTTAGAGTTGATATTGTCTGGTAGATGGGAAGGAGAATGGAGACAAAAATAAACGCAGCAAAAACTCCTATAGTAATAATCAACACAGGCTCTATGGTGGCCTGAAGTCTTCTTACCAAATTTTCGAGCTCTCTTTCATAGTAATTTCCGAGATTGTGTAATTGTGCAGGTAATCTTCCAGTTTCCTCTCCCACCTCTACCATAGATACAAAGAGCGGTGGGAAGTAGAGTAATCTGAAAGCTGCTCCAAGAGAAGTTCCGCCTTCCACAAGTTCTTTGATTTGATGTATTTTCTTTTTGAAAACAGTATTGGACACGGTTTCCAGAAGGAGTGTCATGGAAGTGGATAAATCCACTCCTGCCTCCAGCATTATGGCCAGAAAAGTTGAGAACTGTGCATAGAGTGATCTTACAATTATTCTGGAAACGAGTGGTATTTTAAGTACTATCTTATCAAAAATAATTCTATATTTAGAACTTTTCCTCATCAGAAATAATATGAATAGCACTGCTACAGCGATACAGAGAAAGGCAATTCCATAGGTCTTTAAGAATTTTACAAAATTGATGAGTAAGATGGTTATAAAAGGGAGCTTAACGTTCAAACTCGTGACCAGTTCTAAGACTTTGGGCAACACATACACAATGTAAAAGATAGCTGCGAAAACGATGGTGGTGATGGCAAAAGCAGGATAGATAAGAGCATGGGTTACCTCAGAAATGAATTCTTCCTGTTTTGTGAGAAGCTGAATCAGTCTCTCTAAGGTTTTGGGTAAAGTTCCACTTTCTTCTCCTACCTTCAGTGCCCCGAGGTAAACCATAGGGAATACTTTTTTATGAAAGCTGAAGGCTTCATAGAGTGTTTTGCCTTCGAGAAGAGAGAGTTTAATTTCATCTATGACCTTCCTGAAGTATTTATTCCCCGTCTCTTCTTTGATGCTATCCAATCCTGTAGTGAGGGGAATACCTGAGGTGACAACGGAATGGAGCTGCATGGTAAACAATATTAGCTCTTTTCTCTTTACCTTCTCCCTCTCGCCGAGGAACGGAATTTTAATTCTTTTTTTAATTTTGACAGGTTTTAAACCAAGGGACTCCAGAACAGCTTGAGCTTCGCTTTTGTTTTCGGCACGTAATACCCCTTTTTTCAATTCTCCATCTTTTGCCAGTGCCACATAAATGAAGTCCATATTATCCAGTGACTCTTATAACCTCTTCAGGTGTTGTAATTCCTGCCTTTACCTTTTCTATGCCATCCTGGAACATGCTCTTATAACCGGCAGTTTTTTCTATGACACCTGGTGGGGCTTCTTTCAATATGAGATCCTGAATAGCCGGTGTAATTTCTAGTATTTCAAAAATTCCTGTCCTCCCTCTATAACCAGTATGAAAACATTTCTCGCATCCCTTGCCACTATAAGTTTTGACACCTATGAGTTCTTCAGGTAACATAAGTCTCGTTATATCCTCTTTTGTAATTGGTCGTTCCTTTTTGCATGAATCGCATACTCTCCTTACCAGACGCTGAGCGAGCACTCCTATGAGACCAACTGAGATCAAATAGGGATCAACTCCCAGGTTTCTCAATCTCGGGATTGCCTGGGCTGCATTATTCGCATGCAAGGTGGTCAGAACGAGATGTCCTGTAAGGGCAGCCTGAAAGGCGAGAGTTGCAGTATCTTTATCTCTCATCTCCCCCACCATTATGATGTCCGGGTCGTGCCTTAGTATACTTCTTAAAGCTTTAGAGAATGTAAAATCAGCCCTTTCATTTATCTGTGCCTGTTTTATAAGCGGTAGACGGTACTCTATGGGATCCTCTATGGTCATTATGTTTTTTTCTAAAGAATTTAGTTCCATAAGGATGGAGTAAAGTGTTGTGGTTTTCCCGGAACCTGTTGGTCCACATGCCACAATTATACCATAAGGTTTTCTTATAATTCTCTTCAGGATCTGAAGGTTCTTTTCGGAGAATCCCAGTTTTTCTAAGCCCAATAAAATATTCATTCTTTCCAGTATTCTGAGAACAACACTCTCTCCGTAAGGTGTTGGATAAGTTGATACTCTGATATTAATCATTTTTATTCCAAAAGGGAGAGAGAAAGAACCATCCTGGGGAATTCTTTGCTCCCCAATATCCAGATTAGATATAATTTTAATTCTGGTGACAAGTGACGGATGTAATCTTTTGGGTAGGGTGAAGATATTATGAAGTACACCGTCGATCCTGTATCTGATCCTGGTAACCTTCTCCGAAGGCTCAATATGTATATCTGTAGCATCTAACATCAGGGCTTTAAGTACAAAGTTATTCACGAGAGAAGCTATAGGCTGCGATTCTGCACCAGGTGTCACAGTTCTCAAGGCTTCCCTGATGTTGTTTTCGATTTCTTCCTCAAGGGAGACTGCAAACCCGTAGACATTTTCCAGTGCCTTTACTATATCATCTTCTTTAGATGTATATACTATAACCTCTCTACCTGTTATCTCCCTTATGGTATCAATGGCTTTGAAATTGAAAGGGTTTGAGATAACGATTGTAATTGTGTTATCATCTACCTTGATGGGGACCAATTTAAATTCCTTGGCTACATGCTCAGGGACGAGAGAAAGTGCTTCTGGACTTATTATAATATCATGTAGATCCACGAATCGAGTCCCGGCCTGCTGAGCTATTGCCATATGTATCTCATCTTCTGTGGCAAAACCCAGTCTTGTTATCACTTCACCTAATTTTTCCCCTGTGCGACTCTGCTCCTTTAACGCGATCCTGAGTTCCTCTTCTGATATTACCCCTAAGTCAAGTAAAATCTCACCCAGTTTTTTCTTCTCGCTGACTTTCAAGATAAACCAACCTCCTTCTCACTGCTTCTTTTAATTTTAAATCATCTGCCCTCCTTAGATATTCTCTGTAAAACTTGATGGCATTTTCCTCTTCGCCAAGTTTATCATAGAGAGAGCCGATTTTAGCATAAATACGGGGTTCATTTCCTCCAGCCAATAAGAATTTTTTATACTCTTCTAAAGCTTTATCGTTTGCTCCTTTTTCCTCGTACATTTTCCCTGTGATTATATAAATTCCAGGTGATATCTTTCTCCTTTCCTCAAGCAGAGAGGTTAACTCGATGATCTCTTTATCTGCATCAATTTTCTTAAGTTCATTTAATAGTTGTATTATGTCTCTGTTGTTTATGGAATCTATGTTTTGCAATGCTATATGGTAGGCATCCATAAGGTCATGGTTTGAAAGAGCCCTTTTATATTGCATAATGATACTTTCTCTTACTTCGGAATGTTCGGACACCGCAGGTGGTGTATTTACAGTTTTTGGAGATGAAACGATATTTGAAATAGTTTTGGAAGATTCGATATTTTTCATGGTGGTGGGTTTAACGCTTTTTATTTCTTTTTTATCGTTGGATTCAAGCCCGGGCATATAATTTTCTCTTCCAGAGGGGCTCTTGGGTAAGTAAAAATAAAGTAAAATACTCAGGGTAATGAAGGAGATAATAGGCCAGATGAGAATTTTTCCCTTATTTTTCTTTCTAATTTTCTCTTTTGATACACATGTCTGAGTCTTTTTATTTTGCTCTTCTATTTTTCTGAGTGCCTCTTCAATTAAACTCATTTCTATTCCCCGAGTAAGCTTACATGAGCCAGCTTAAGATGCCTTTTTTTAAGGATTTTGCTATCATCGACGAAAGCAGCAATCAAAGCCCGCTCCATAATGGCATTGATGAGCCTTGGTATTCCCTTAGAATAACGATAAACCAAGGGAATTATGGAACTGTCATAAAATTTTTCTCCACCGGACTTCTGGATTCTCATATCTAAGTAAGCCTCTATCTCTTCTTCCTGTAAAGGATTTAAACGTGTTCTCACCAGTATCCTCTGGTTCAGCTGTCTCAGGGTATAACGACTAAGTTTTTTTTCCAGTTCTGGCTGACCCAGAAGGATTATATCCAGGAGTTTTTCTTTTCCGGTTTCAAGATTGGAAATGAGACGCAGGCTTTCCAGGATATTTGGTTTAAGGTCCTGTGCTTCATCGATAATAATTACAGTTCTTTTACCATTTTCAGCAGAACTCAGAATAAATGAGGAAATCTTATCCAGGAGTTCCCTCTTGGTAGGTCTCTTCTTCTCCATCCTGAGTCCCAGATCCTGGACTATGGAATAGAGGAGTTCTCTCTCTGTGAGTATAGGATGCAATATCAGAGCTGAATTGATTTTCGATCTCATTTTTTTCATAAAGATCCTTGCCATGAGTGTTTTCCCTGTCCCAACTTCTCCTGTAACCATTGCAAAACCCATCTTCTCAGTTATAGTATATTCCATGTGCACGAGAGCCTTCTTATGGGATGAAGACTCGAAGTAAAACTCAGGGTCAGGAGTAATGGCAAAGGGTCTCTTTTTCAATCCAAAAAAGTCCATGTAAGCTTGGTGAATACTCTTTAAACCGGTACCTTTCATAATAGAGTAGGGGTGATCAGTATAACAAGTTCACTTTTCTCCATGGACTTTTCGGTGGTTTTAAAAAGATTTCCGAGTACGGGAATATCCCCCAGAAGAGGAATTTTTCTATCGTTTGTGATCTCTTTCTGGGTAATGAGCCCCCCTATAACAACAGTTTCTCCACTCTTGATTCTCAGGGTTGTCTGGGCCTCTTTTATATCTACATCCGGGGCCATAAGTTGTTGATTGTTCCATTCATACTGTTCCCACTTATTTATATCTGAAATAATGGGTATAATCTCCAGAGTTATAGTGCTATCCCCAGTGATAAGGGGAGTGAGCCCCAGCAATACGCCTTTAAGGACTGATCTTTTTACTGGATAAACCACAGGAGTACCTGCTTCTACCCCACCTGCCTGGGCTGTGAGCTCCCAGTAGGCTAAGACTCTACCTACAGTAAGTAAAGCTGTTTCACCGTTCATTAACCTGAGGGATGGCTTGGAAAGGACGTGAATTTTACCCTGAGTTGCAAGAAAGTTTAAAAGAGCATTGAATCTATTTCCTGTCAAGCTTACATCAAAAACGAATTGTGACAGAGATAGTCTCTGTCTGAGATTCAATGAATATCTCTCATTATTTACAGTAAAGTGGTCTATAAAACTCCAGTCAATACCATGCTGTCGGCTCTTGTCCAGTGTAACTTCTATAATTTTTACTTCAACATGTACCTGCCTTTTTTTGGCATTTTTTATCTTTTCTACAAAATTTTTAATTCTCCTCAATGCTTTGGCGCTGTCAGAAACCATAAGTATCCCGGTATTGGCATTTAAGGAGTATTTCCCCTCGTTGGTGAGAAGAGATTTAATGTTTTCCTCTAATTCCTTGTAAAAATCCGATTCTCCTCCTGACGCCTGTGTTTTAATCATATAACTTCCAAACAGGCCTTCTGCTTCCGGAATAACGTTTCCGCCTACAGATATGGTGGGCTTGGATGAGGTGGGAACAGATTCAAGTTCAAAGGTCCAGGTATCATAAGCTTTTATTTCCAGAATATTTTTATGAATTTTATAAATAAGACCAATCTGATCCGTAATTTTCTCAAGGGCATCTTTCAGAGAAACATCATGAAAATCTACACTTATGGTTTTTGATGTATCAATACCGGGATCGTATATAATATTGTAGCCAGTCTCCATCGAAATGAGGTTCAAAAGAGACCCAAGGGTTATATTCTTCGCAGTAAGAGTTATTTTCATCTCCAAAGGAATCCTTTCCACCTCTGGTTCAAGCTTAACCTCGGGTATCTCAGGCTCTTTTTCCTTTATTATCTCGCCGGGAGATTTTTTAGGTGTTGTTACAGTTTTTCTTTGGGCACATTGAATTGAGAAAAGCATTAACATTAATGTTATAAAGAATCTCTTCATTTTCCTCCTCCTCCTACTTTAAGCTCCATCACCTTGCCCTGCGATGTCTTCAGGATAGCCTTACCTTTCAGTATTTTCGTTATCCTATACCCATCAAGACTTCCGCCTTCCTCCATCCATCTCTTTTCGCCTCTTATCAGAAGCAAGGCTCTTTTTTTATTTTCGGAGAGTGAGGTTGCAAGAAGAACAGGTATATCCTTAGATTTAACGCTATAATAAATTCCACCTGCCTTTTCCCCCCTCAATTCCCTCAATTCTTTAAGGAGCTTGGTTCGTTCCAGTTCCAGCTTCAGGAGCTCAATTTCATTCGCCTTCTGTTCAAGCTCTTCTCTAATTTTCCAGTTTTGATAAGAGGTCGATGTGAATGGGTCTACAAAATTCTCTTTTTTTTCAAAGAGGAATTGAGTTTTTTCAGGTGGTTCTTCTCTCCTCTTTATTTCCTGTTGAGGCATTATTGTAAGAGGAGGAGCAGGCCTTCGGAGAGCCGGGATGAAAAGGGTTAAGATGAGAATAACAGCTATCAAAGCTGCAATAATCACAAGAACATAAAGTAATTTTCTACTTTTCATATCAAGCTCCTTTCATTTCCACTAATATATATTTTAATTCAATAAAAGCTTTTTTTCTTCCTCCCCCAAAACCTATATCCATAGATTCAAGCACCAGTGGGAAATTTTCAAGTTCTTCTAAAAATGATATAAGGGAAGCAATATTGCGGTATGTGGTAATTTCAAACGTCAACTCCCAGTAATTTGTGTGCTCTGTTTTTACGGGAGTAGATAGAAAGACACGATCTGTTTTTGATACCAATACCTCCCCATTAAAAGAGTGTTTCGTCAAAAATCTTCTGAAAAAGTCTTCAATAAAAAATTTCTTCTCTCTCTCATTCATTCCACCAAGGGGTAATGTGCTTAATTTTCTGCTATTTTTTATATAAATGGATTTAACCGCACTTTCATAAGATGAATACTCCCGCAGTGTACGAACGTAAACTTTTTCCAGCTGGGAAATTTTTGTCTCTTCTTTCTGAATCACAATAATGCCAGAAATCAAGGAGGTCACAAAAATTATAAAAAGTCCTATAATTATATAAATTCTCTTCATAGTCTTAGAAATTTTTTTCTAGTAGTTATAACACCATGGATCAAATAAACCTTTCTATCGCCCTTTTTCTTTACTTCATGCCGCGTTGTCTCCACAATAGGAGACTTTTCAAGGGTCTGGGTAATGGTTTTTGTAAATTCAAGTTTTTCAAAATCAGTTGCATTTTCGTAAGCAAGTTCCATGGTAAAAGAGTAATCCGTTTTTGATCTCTCAATTTTCAGGGATGTAACCTTACTGCCTGGTATAAGTGCGGCAGATAACTCTCGCAGAAATATGGAGGTAGGGGGATTTGATAAATAAGTTTCCTGAAACACGTAATAATCTATATTTTTATAAAGTATATTCCGTCTGTTTACGATTCGTGTTCGCAAATCCCTTATGTTATTAAGCCATGCTCTCTCTGTAGCTCTGGTTTTATTATAAGAGATACCGAAGAGTGTCAATGTCAGGATAATCAAAGCCAGCAGACTACCTGTGAGTACTGGGAATACCTCTCTAAGGCTCACCACAGGTGGGAGAAAATTATAGGGGAAAAACTTAATGTTTAAACTGGAGGCGAGATACGGAGCAAGTTCACCTCCTCTATAATCCTCAAGGAGCAGAGGTTCCATAACATAAGGAAGTGAAAGACCCTGCACTCTTTCTCGTAACTCCTGTGTTTCTGTAAACAATAAAATTTTGTTGATTTCAAAATCTCTCAAATAGTTTTGTTTTAAATAATAAACAGATCTATCTATTTCTTCCCTTAGCTTAAGTAAAAAATCCTGGCGACCTTCATCACCTCTGGGCATAATTATGTTTCTGGCTACCAGTGCTACCCTTTTATCAAAAAAGGTAATACGAGTTCCATCTTCATAAATCTCAAGCAGCAGGGTAACACTGCCTTCAGGGATAGCAGTAGAGAGTAATGCAGAATATGGGGTGATAAGAATAATTTTATCCTTGTATTGTTTAAGTGCTTCTGTTATTTCATTGAAAGTTTTATTATTGATGGCTACCACAAAAACCTTTGTTTTGGTGGTTCCTTCGGACTCAAATACATCGAAGATAGTAAATGCAAATCTTGGTTTTTCTCCAAGTTCCCTCTCCAGGTCAAATTTGAGGCCATTTTTGATAATTTTTTCCTGAACGGTGGGATACTCAAGAAAACCGATAAATGTATTTTCAGGTATATCTACTATTACGCCGATATAATCTGAATCCTCGAGAATAGGCTTGATTAAGGGCGAAGGAAAGTCCTCTTTTTCCACAGGAATAATCTTTTCCAGAATTCCATCTATAAAATAATATAGTACAATTTGTTGCCGTTTATAAACTATAGATAAGAAACGCATAGTGGTGTGCGAGGGGGAACGCCCCCCGCACAATTAAATAATTATTAATCCATTATATATGTGCCGGTTGTCCCTGAGAAAGTTAGTGCGCCTGTGGTTATATCTCCATCATCGATTATATTATCTATTTCCTGAGCCGTTGTTGTATTGTCTACGGTAAATGTAATAGTATTGTGGGTTCCGTCATTGCCCAAGTCATATGTCCCTCCAAAGGGGTTTGGTTTCTGGTAGGCAATGTTCTGCGAAGCCAGATCATTCCACGCCTGAGCGTTGTCATCTATCAGGCCATCACCGTCTGTATCACCAGGATATGCATTATTTCTCTCGTAATAAATCATAACAGCAGTATGTATGGATCTCAGGTCACTGGCCACTCTTTTCACTCTTGCGCCTCTTGTCAGAACAACACCTCTCACAACAAGAGCTATAAGCAAACCAATAACAACGAGTACTATTGCCAGTTCCAAGAGTGTGAACCCCTTTCTGTTTTTACCCATAGTATGACCTCCTTTTAATTATAAATTATCAAAGTTTCCAATATAGTGTTACTGTGTCCTCTGCATAGGGGGCTGATGCCTGAATCAGTCCCCGGTTATATATTCCGTCATCATTTTTCCTATCAATTCTCTCTGCCACAGGACCGGGGACAGAAGTAGCTGCTACATAGTTTCCGATTCCAAAATCATCACCAAAATTCATGTTTCCGAACATATAGCTCCCATAGGGTCCTCTTTTCATCCCCTGAACGAATCCTCCTCTTGTAAGGTGGCTCCACACATTTGGAGCCTCTGCAGATTCAATTATCCCGTTTCCGTTGCCATCTATTTCTCCTGGCCATCTGGATGATGCGGTGGAATCATCGCCTGGATAAAACCCGTACCGGTCATAGTAAGCGTAATAGGCAGCGCTTATGTTTTGAAAATCTCTAATCTGCCGTGTGATTTTTGCATTTTCTATCAATGTTTGACCCCTCAGAATGGCTACAATGATAAGGCCGATAATGATTAGAACTATTGCCAACTCCACAAGGGTGAAGCCGCTTCTTTTTTTAAATTTCATGATGCACCTGCCTTTTAACCGCTTTATTTTATAATTTTATAAAAATTTTATAAAAATGTCAAGTTTTCTTTTCTAAAAAATATCTTTTGCCCGCCGCAATTCTCAATTGACTGATTTCTCAGGAAACCTTTATAATAAATTTTGCATTAATGCAAGGAGGTTAAAATGTACCTTTTTGAATTTGATGCCCTTGAATCCATTGATTCGATGATTCTTTTCCATACGCTCGCCAGAGAAGGGATTGACGCGCTAATACTGGTATCCCCGGAAAAGCCTTTTGTAAGCGTGGGATACTTCCAGAACCCTCTTCTGGAAGTGGATATGGATTTTTGCAAAGAGAAAGGACTGCCGGTCTTTCGCAGAGAGGTGGGAGGTGGTGCCGTCTATTTAGATTATCATCAGATATTCTATCAGGTTGTGATCAGAAGGGACAACCCCAAGGCAATCCTGAATATTCAAAAGATGTATGAGGAGTATTCAAGAGCCCCCATTGAAACCTATGAGGAGCTTGGTATAAGGGTTAATTTCAGACCGGTTAATGACCTTGTAACTGCTACTGGTAAGAAAATAGCAGGGGAGGGTAGTGCAGATATTGGACCATGTATTGTTTTTGTTGGAAGCATTATACTGGATTTCGATTATGAAACTATGGTTCGAGCCCTGAAAGTCCCGGAGGAGAAGTTCAGGGATAAAATTTATAAAACCATGCAAGAAAATCTCACCACAGTAAAAAGAGAGCTTGGAATATACCCTTCCAGAGAAGAGGTTAGAAAAATTCTTATTGAAAAATTTGAGAAGATATTTGGAAAGTTTGAGAGGGGAGTCATCACAAATGAGTTGAGGGAAAAAATGAATAATCTGCGCAGATATATGCTTTCACCCTCCTTTCTTTTCAAAAGGACCATGAGACTACCTGACAAGGTCAAAATCAGAGAAGGTGTAGAGCTTATATATGGAATGCATAAAGCTCAGGGTGGTCTGATAAGAACCATGGAAGAGGTAAAAAATGAAATCATGGAAGCTGTATCCATTACCGGAGACTTTTCAATGTTCCCTAAAAAGGGAATTGTGGAGCTTGAGAACGAACTTCAAGGGAAAAAGAGAGACAAAGAAGAGGTGAAGGAACATATAATTAAAGTATATGAAAAAGAAAAGATTCAAACCCCCGGAGTTGAGGTGGATGATTATATTAAAGCTTTAAAGCTGGAGGAAAATAATGGGGGCTGATTCAGAAGAAAAAAGAGTGGGGGTTTTTATATGTCATTGTGGGCTTAATATCGCTGCAGTTGTTGATGTGAAAAAAGTTGCAGAATGGGTTCGAAAACTCCCCCATGTGGTTTTTGTAAGGGAAAATATATACACGTGCAGTGAGACAGGACAGGCACAGATTTATCAGGATATTAAAGAACATAATCTTAATAGGGTCGTTGTGGCATCCTGTTCCCCCAGAATGCATGAGCCAACCTTCCAGAAGGTCCTTGAAAAGGCCGGCCTTAATCCATTTCTCTTTGAGATGGCCAATATAAGGGAGCAGTGTTCCTGGGTTCATGGGCATGATAAGGAAAGTGCTACCCTCAAAGCCTTCGATCTAATCAGGGCTTCGGTGAGTAAGGTTGTAAGAGATGAACCTGTAGAAAAGATCAGGCAGGAGGTAAAGAAGGAGGCACTTGTTATTGGTGGCGGCGTTGCAGGTATGAATGCTGCCCTTCTCCTTGCAAACGCGGGAATCAAAACTCACCTTGTGGAGAAGAATCCCTCCATAGGCGGACATATGGCAATGCTTGACAAGACATTTCCTACCCTTGACTGCAGCATCTGTATCCTGGGGCCCAAGATGGTGGAGGTGGGTAAACATCCTAATATCAACCTAATCACCTATGCAGAAGTTATTGATGTAGAGGGTGAGGTTGGTAATTTTCGGGTTAAGGTGCGGAAAAAACCACGATATGTGGATGTGAATAAGTGTGTTGCATGCGGAGATTGTGCAGAGAAATGTCCTGTGAAATTACCGGATGAATTCAACAGAGGGATGACCATAAGAAAGGCTATCTATATCCAGCTTCCCCAGGCAGTTCCTGCGGCGTATCTTATAGAGGAAGAACATTGCTTAAGACTTAAGACCTTAAAAAAGGGTGGAAAAGAGGTCTGTGGTTTATGTCTCAAAGCATGTGAGAGAGATGCCATAAATTTTGACGACAAAGAGGAGATAATAGAGCTGAATGTCGGGGCGGTTATCATTGCCACAGGTTTTGAGATATATGATCCTTCTCAGGAGCCAAAATATGGTTACAGGAGATTCCCTAATGTGGTAACCCAGCTTGATTTTGAAAGGATACTCAATGCCGATGGCCCCACAAAAGGGGAATTGAGAAGACCCTCTGACAATAAGCCCATTAAAAGAATTGCTTTTATTCAGTGTGTTGGTTCAAGAAATGAAAGGGAAAAGGGTGCCGGAAGATACTGTTCCAGAGTCTGCTGTATGATAACGGCCAAGCAGGCCTTTATGATAAAAGAGCATGAGCCCGATGTAGAAGTATACGTTTATTACATTGATATGAGAACAGCTGGAAAGGGATTTGAAGAATTTTATCAGAGAGGAAGAAAGGAGGGGATAACATTCCTCAGGGGTAAACCTGGAAAAATTGAAGAGGACCCT
>Ga0190329_1000111_pt1 | contig 23282 bp, 22 predicted proteins | sample 48720423_MG_FD_161655 | JGI IMG/M metagenome (GOLD analysis project Ga0190329, IMG submission 161655) | Hydrothermal vent sediment bacterial communities from Southern Trench, Guaymas Basin, Mexico - 4872-04-2-3_MG | ecosystem: Environmental > Aquatic > Marine > Hydrothermal vents > Sediment ... | reverse complement strand
AAAAAAGTAATATTGATATTTTTTCTTGCCACATGGGGCAGATGTCCGCCACCGATACCCAGGGCATCCCCGTCCCCTGCAACAGCAAACACGGTCAAATCTTCTCTGGCAAGTTTTAATCCTGATGCTACAGGGATGGACCGGCCGTGAAGGGTATGAAAGCCGTAGGAATTGATAAAAATCGGGGTCCGGCCGGAGCAGCCGATACCACTGACGGTTACCATATTTTCATGCTTTAAATCCAGTTCCCTGCAGGCCTTGTAAAAGGCATCGATAATCCCAAAATAACCGCAGCCAGGACACCAGGTAGGAAGATCTGCCGACCGGTATTGTAAAAAATCAATGCCTCTGACTATCTCTAACTTTTCATCCAAATATGCTGATCTGATTACTTCCATTACATTTCCCTCATCTTTTGAAGAATATCCTCTGAGGCCATGGGGCGGCCACTGATAAAATTGAGTCTTTCAACAGGTCTTTTTAAAATTTGGGTTGCAAAATTGGCAAACTGTCCTGAAAAGTTCAGTTCCGGAATAAGAATTTTTTTACATTTATCTGCAAACTCAATCAACGCTTTTTCAGGAAAAGGCGATACCATCATGGAGCTGAAAGAAGATGCATTGATCCCCTCCTTTTGAGCAGACATGACAGCCTCATGAGCTGCCCCTGCGGATGACCCCCAGGAGATAACACCGATATCAAATTCATCCCTGTCCGTTTTTGATATTTCAGGTGCAGGTGCTTCTGAAAGAACCCCATTGAATTTGGCAAACCGCTTTTGGGTCATTTTCAGGTGACCGGCTTCACTGTAATTTGGTCTGCCATACACATCATGTTCCAGCCCGGTTGAAAAGAACATGCCGCCGGGTGTTCCGGGAATGGCTCGTGGTGAAATACCGTTTTTTGTGATTTTATATCTCTGGTAATCTTTAAGATCATTTTTATCCGGTGCCCTATTGGCATCAAGATATTTTGAAGAGGGCTTTTCCGGGATATTAATGTTCCTGATACTGTTGGACAGAAAAAAATCGAGCAGCACCACCACAAGCGTCTGATATTTTTCAGCAAAATAAAGGGCCAGAACCGTCGCTTCATAGCAGGACTTTGTATCAGTGGGTGCAAGAACAATTCTCGGGCAATCACCCGTCCCTCCTGATACAGCACTATTAAAATCGCTCTGCTCTGTCTTGGTCGGCATGCCAGTGGAAGGCCCAGCCCTTTGTGAGTCAATAATCACTGCCGGCACTTCTGCCATGACCGACAATCCTGTGAACTCTGTCATCAGGGCAAACCCCGGTCCGGATGTTGCTGTCATGGCTCGTTTTCCACCAAACCCTGCACCAATGACAGCACCGATGGCTGATATTTCATCTTCTGTCTGTAGCAGGACTCCTCCATGTTTTGGTAATTCCCTGCTCAATATTTCCATAATTTTTGTCGCCGGGGTTATGGGGTATCCTGCATAAAATGAAAGGTTGGCATCCAACGCCGCCTGTGCCACCAGTTGATTGCCGTTGACAATAAGTTTTTCTTTCTGTTTAAGCGGGGTTATGCCTTTAAAAGAGTGAGGATCAATTTTTTTAATATTCTCCTTTGTCCAGTTATATCCTTCCAGAAAAGAATTCACATTGGAGTCAATCACAATCTGTTTCTTTTTTGCATAACGGGCTTTTATTGAATCGATAAACCCGTGTTTATCCACATAAAAAAGAGCTGCCACCGCCCCCAGGGCGACCATATTCATTCCTCTCGCATTCCCTGTCGCTTTACGGGCCAGCATATTTAAGGGTATCCCGTAGGAAATCATATCGGATTTTGTCCAGCCCACCACACTTTTATCTTCTTTGTGGGGTTTTGCCGGTTGACTGTCATAGATCAGCAGTCCGTTTTCCTTTAAAGCAAATAGCTGATCTATGGCGTGTTTGTCGTTTAAGGCGATTAACACATCGGAAAACTTTCCCGGAGAGTAAATACGGTTCGTACTGATCCTTGTGTGGGCCACACATTTTCCAAATCCCCTGATTTCTGCCGGATACGAATCAAAAGACATGATCTCAAACCCCTGACCACTCATGAAGCGGCTTAGTATTTCTCCGGCGGAAATAGTTCCCTCACCTGCGCTGCCACAAATCTCAATAACGATATTAAACTCTTTCATTCATCAGTATCCTTCTCAATCTCTTCCCACCAGGTGGTTTTGATTTTCACGCCTTCCAGATCAAAATATTTTCTGCCGACAGATTCTATGATTTTATGATCTCCCAAAAGATTAAAGGCTGCCACTTCTCCCTGGACCACGGCATTGGGCCATCCAATGGATGTTGTATAGCTTTTTATGGTGGGATTATAAATCTGGGCGCATGATCCGCAGGCATAAATACTGCCCACGTTTGTCTTTAAATACTCATTGACCAGAATACCGTGATCCATATCAATACCCGATCCCTTTGCAAATTCAACATTGGGTCTCAATCCATTAAATGAGAACACCATATCAACGATTTTCTCGATCCCTTTTCTGGTTTTTACCGTGTATGACCCATTCTGCCTGTCAATGCTTTGGATATCATCTTTAACAATGATATCCGCATTAAATTTTGAAAGACTTTCGGTTATTTGCGTCAGCATGTCATCGGTTAAATTATAAGGCCAGAAGGCATTGGGATAGATCAGGATGGTCACGGTTTTACCCATGGAATTCAACAGTCTTAAAAATTTAAATCCCACAAGATCACCACCAAAAATAAAAAAATCGTTTGCTTTTTTAATCTCTTCCTTAATCTCCATAACATCGGTATAGGAAGTGACAAATTTTAAATGGTTTGCATAGCAAAACATGGGGGGTAGCACCCTTGCACGGCTTCCCGAGGCAATGATGAGCTTTGAATAATTAATGTTTTCCATGTGCTGTAAAAAAAGCGTTTTCGACTCCATATCGATTCGTTCTACCTCCTGGCCCAGCCGAATTCGAATATCTTTGGCTTTGTATGAATCCAAAAAATCAACCATGAGGTCTTCTTTGGGTATCTCATCGGCAATAAAATCTGTCAGTTTGGGTTTATAATAATAAGGAACACACTCGTCGGATATGATGGTAATTCTGGCTTCTTTATCTTTTTTTCGCAACGTTATGGCTGCATGATTTCCTGCAGGCCCGTTTCCTATGATGACATAATGATCGTTGAAAGGCATCATTCCTCCAGTAAACTAAGTATCAATTTCTATGAGTTCCGTTTTTGTCACACTGATACAATCCATGGGACAGACGGCCAGACATTGCCCACACCGGATACATTTGGCAGTATCAATGGCGATAGATACGACCTTGTTCCAATCGTCTGTTTCTTCATATTTTCCATAGGTTCCATCCGGATTGACGGGAACACTTTCAATCATTTTAATACAATCTTTGGGTGCCACATCAATACAGGCTGAACAATAAATACAGATCAGAGGATCAATCTCGTATTCCAGGTTACACAGATAGCACCTTTTGGCCTCTTCATGGATCTGATCGTCATTGTACCCTGTTTCCACTTCATTGGTTGCCTTGGAAAGTCTTTTTTCCATATCAATGGTATTCATCTCAACCTTGCCAATAAAATCATACGATCTTTGTCTGTCAGTTGTTTCATGGTTTTCAAGTCTGACCACGGTCTGTTTTCTTTTTTCACCAATCAAATATTCATCAATATTTTTTGCACATTCCCTTCCGCTGGCAATGGCTGAAATGACATCAGAAGACCCTGTCGCAAAATCCCCTGCTGCAAAGACGCCATCCAATCCATCAAGATCTTTTGATACGACAGTCTTATCAGGGGTTTGACCTATTGCTGCAATGACAGAATCAGCCGGAACTAAAAATTGCGAATTCTCTATGGGAATGGACACTCGATATGGTGGCGTAGCGGTTTTTTCCATTCGGGTTCGCTGAAATTCAACCGCAGTGACTTTATTGCCGTTTCCGATAATTTTTGATGGCTGGAGAAGACTAACCGTCTTAATTCCTTCCAATTGCGCTTCATATTTTTCAGTCTCATCAATCCGCATATATTCAATGGTTTTACGGATATTAATGCTGACATCCACCGCACCAAGTCTTATGGCCGATCTTGCACAGTCAACTGCTGTAAACCCGGCGCCGATCACGATCACTTTGTCACCGACAAGGGGCTTTTGCCCCTCATTGACTGCTTTCATAAAATCAAGACCATTGTAAATATTTTCAAGATCTTCACCCACAATATTAAATTTTCTCGGTCTGACACATCCGGTTGCCACAACCACAGCATCATATTCGTTCTTAAGCTGATCCAGGGAAATATCAACGCCAATGGCCTTGTTTGTTTTCAATTGGATTCCCAGTCTGAGGATATTTTTAATTTCAAGCATCAAGAGGTCTCTCGGCAACCTGAACTCAGGTATACCATACATCAGCATACCACCCGGTTTTTCCAACTCCTCGAAAATCACAACTTTATGTCCTAAAATGGAAAGATCGTGGGCGGCTGCCAATCCAGCCGGGCCGGAGCCAATGACGGCGACTTTTTTTTGGGTCGGCGCATAAAGTCCTTCAATAATCCTGTGCGAGCCAGGTTTCAGTTCTGCACAGGAACGCTTTAAATGGCAGATACCAACACTTACCCCATTGTCCGGTTCTCCGTGACGACAGGCGAATTCACAAGGTCTTGAACAGATACGACCTAAAACACCGGGCAGGATATTGGCACTGCGATTTAATTCATAGGCTCTGCCATATCTTTTTTCAAAAATCGCCCTGATATACCCCGGAATATTGGTTTTGGCAGGACAGGCATCCTGGCAGGGAACACTTTTGGTGACCCGGCCAAAATCCCTGACATCGGTTGAGTACACAATCTGTTTTACAGACTGAGCAGAATAAATCTTGTTTTTATCCTGGAAGAATTTTTCTTCTTTGGAATAGAGATCATTTCTTTTCAATGTTACCCTCACTCTTCATAAAATTAAAGAAAGAATGCGATCCTGACAATGATGGAATGAAAAAATAGCTTACCGTTTTATCTAATGCCTGTCAAAATATTAAATTTGAAATTTTATTGTTTTTATTCGCTTTTAAAAAAATATTGCTTTAATATCAATTTTGTATTATTAGGTTCGTTTTTCAAAAAATGAGAGGGCGCCATGAAATTTCAAAACATAACCTATTCAATCCCGTGGAATCTTTTTTTAATCACCCTGGGAAGTATTATCATCGGTATCGGGCTTAAAGCCATCGTCATTCCCAATGGTATGATTACCGGCGGATTTTCCGGAGCTGGGATTCTACTTTTTTATTACACCCACTTATTCACACCGGGTATCTGGTATTTTATTTTAAATATCCCTGTATTTATTCTCGGATGGCTCTTTATCAGCAAGCGCTTTTTACTCTATAGTCTTTACGGCGCTATTGTCTTGACGATTTCAATAGATGCCATTCAGTTTGAAATCCCTTTTAAGGATCTGGTACTGGCAGTCCTGGCCGGCGGAACCATCATTGGTGCCGGTGCGGGTATTATCTTTCGTTCCCTGGGATCTGCGGGTGGCAATGACATTATCTCGGTCATTTTAAACCAAAAATTCGGCATTCGTATCGGGACATATAATTTTGGGTTTACTTTTATCTTATTCCTTTTTTCTTTTGGAACACTGGATACAGATCTAATTTTATACTCCATGGCCATGAGTTATATCACCTCCCAGGTCATCGAATATTTCATCACTTTATTTAACCAGAGGAAAATGATCTTTATCATCTCAAATAATCCCAGACAGATTACAGATGAAATCATGAAAAAACTGAATCGAGGCGCAACCTTCTTAAAAGGAGAAGGCGCATACAGCAGCAGAAAAAAAGAGATCATCTTGACGGTTGTTAATACCTTCCAGATAAAAAGAATTGAAGAAATTGCATTTGCCATTGATCCGGATGCGTTCTTAATTACAGGAAACACCTTTAACGTGCTGGGACAAGGATTTTCCAGACGAAAAATTTATTAGCCCTTTTTATTCATAAATGGTGTGAAGTTTCGGGTCAAAGGCTTCTCTTATGCCTTCACCGATAAAGGTGACGGTCATAAGGGTTGTTACAAGGGCAGCTACGACTGAAGAGACAATCCACCAGGCTTCCATGTTCTGCCATCCCTGGGACAACAATTCACCCCAGGAAGGTGTCGGCGCAGGCAGGCCGAACCCCAGATAATCAAGGGATGTCAAAGCGACGATCCCCCCGGAAATGGCAAAGGGCGCATAGGTTACAATCACGGAAATCGTGTTGGGAATGATGTGTTTGAATATAATTCTTGCATGGGAAGCCCCCAACGACCGTACCGCCAGGATATATTCTCTTTCTTTTTCCTTATAGGTCATGGTTCGCATGACCCAGGTAATGCCGATCCATCCGAAAAATGCCATGATCAAAAGCAAAATCATGAAATTGGGAATCACAATGGAGGCAATGATAATGATCACATATAAAAACGGGACATTATTCCATATTTCGATAATCCGCTGGAAGATTAAATCAAATTTCCCTCCGAAATACCCCATGGAACAGCCAATGGTAATACCGATGCTATAGTTCATGATCAAAAGGACAAAAGAAAAAATAATGGCGGTCCGAAATCCGTAGACAAGACGCGCAAAAATATCCCTGCCCACATTGTCGGTTCCCAGAAAATGCTTGTCTTTAAACGAGGGGGGGAACGGTGGATATGAATTGAGTTTTAAATCATTCTCATAAGGATTATAGGGAATCGGAGACAGAATGACAAAATTGGATGACTTTTCAAATTTTTTTTTAAGGTCCCTGTAATTGGTTTCATACTCATAGCCAAGATCAAAGACAGAGCCCGGGATCATAGTTGTATAGGTTGGAAAATAAAATTTGCCGTTGTAATGGACCAGCAATGCCCTTGAATTGATAAACACCTCGGCAGAAAAAGAAAAAAAGATCATCACAAAAAGAATAACAAATGACCAGAATCCTCTTTTAATAGATCGAAACCGTTTGATTTTTTTTATGGTGACAGGATTTAACGATATCATTTAAACCTCACTCGGGGATCAACAAGTGCCACACAAATGTCGGATAGAATATTACCGATCATGAACAAGAGGGAGGAAATAACAAGGATACCCATGACCACCGGGTAATCCCTGTCAAGGATGGATTCATATCCCAAAAGCCCCATGCCGTTGATATTAAATACTTTTTCAATTAAAAAAGATCCCATTAAAAGGATGGAAATATTATTTCCAAAACTGGTTGCCAGGGGAATCAGGCTGTTTTGCATGGCATGATTCAGTACGGCTTTTTTAAAGGGAAGCCCTTTGGCAATGGCTGTCCTGACATAATCGGAAGACAGATTATCCATCAGGGTATTTTTCATCAAAAGCGTCATCACAGTGAAAGAACCAATCACATAGGACGCCAGGGGTAAAATAGTATGCCAGGCAATATCCAGAATTTTTTCAAACAGATTCATCTCTTCAAATAAGTCAGACACAAGCCCGCCCAAAGGAAAGATGTCAAAATTAGATGCAAATAAAACCAGCATAAATACGCCTGCCACCCATCCGGGAATGGCATACCCCGTAAAAATAATAATGGATGTGATATTATCAAATCCTGTTTTATGCCGGATGGCCTTTGCCATGCCAAGGGGAATGCAGATCCCGTAAATCATGATCAGGCTTAAAATACCAAAATAAAGAGAGATGGGAATTCGGTCCCTTATCATATCCCAGACCGGATCATAATATCGTGTGGATTGACCCAGATCTCCTCTCAACACTTTGGAAAGCCAGATAAAATAGCTGGTTAATACCGGTTTATCAAACCCGTAGTATTCTTTTAATTTTTGGATTTGTTCGTGGGAAAGGGGTTGCTCGCTGCCCGGACCGGACATGGAAGATGAGCCTGATCCACCGTGGCCGGTCTGCATGGCCCTTGTATCGGTAATGATCCTTTCAATGGGGCCTCCGGGTACAAAACGAGTGATGGTAAACACCATAATAGTGATACCGATAAATGTCGGTATCACTAAAAGCAATCGTCTTATAAAATATGCGGTCATGACATTGTTTTAAATACGGATTCAAGTGCCTTGTCAAGATTTTCAGGTTTTGTGCCACCGGCCTGGGCCATATCTGGACGCCCGCCGCCGCCGCCGCCCACTATTTTAGCCGCAGTTTTTACAATATCGCCAGCTTTATATTTTTTTGTCAAATCCTCTGTCACAATAGAAATCAGCAAGGCTTTGTCATTAGATTCAGCGCCGAGAAGGACAATTCCGGAGCCAATTTTTGTCTTAAACTTATCGGCCAGATCTCTTAACTGGGACGAATTTTCAATCTCCACCCGCTTTGAAATCACCTTGACACCGTTGATTTCTCTTATGGCATCATCCATATTTTCAATTGATTTTGATGCCATTTTTGCTTTCAGGGATTCAAGTTCTTTTTCAAGATTTTTTTTATCCTTCAATACGGTCTCAATCTTTACTACCACATCCTCTTTCGCCCCTTTTAACAGGCTTGCGGCTGATTCGACAAGGGATTGCTCCTTATGAATATAATCAAGACCCATTTGGCCGGTCACTGCTTCAATTCTTCGAACGCCAGAGGCAATTCCCCCTTCTGACAAAATTTTAAACAGCCCGATATCACCCGTTCGATTTGCATGGGTGCCCCCACAAAGTTCCCGTGAGAATTCCCCCTGGGATACCACCCTTACCACATCTCCATATTTTTCTTCAAACAGAGCTGTGGCACCGGCTTTAACCGCCTCATCCATGGTCATCTCTCTGGTTTCAATTGGATGATTTTCACGAATCCTTAAATTGACTTCATTCTCTATGGTCTGAATGTCCTGGGTGGAAATAGATGAAAAATGGGTAAAATCAAATCTTAATCTTGTATCAGTCACAAGAGAGCCCGCTTGTTTAATATGATCTCCCAATACGTTTCTCAACGCCGAATGAAGGATATGGGTGGCCGTATGGTTCACGGCTGTGCTTTGTCTTTTGAGTGCCTCTACTTTGAGTATAAAGGTATCTCCTTTTTTAACCTCTCCTTTTTCAACCACGCCTTTATGGATAACAAGCCCGGTGGGATCTTTCACCGTATCCGTGATGGTGATGGTACAAGTTTTATTTTCAAATCTTCCGGCATCCCCTGCCTGTCCGCCTGATTCTGCATAAAATACCGTGGCAGCAGTAACGATTTCAATGGCATCACCCTGCTTGGCCGTTTCAATTTCCTTATCGTCCTGAACAATGATGAGCACATCAGATCTTCCTTCAATAGTGTCATAGCCTTCAAAAAAAGTCTTTATCCCTTCTGACGTCAGGGCTTTATAGGCAAGTCCTACGCCCGCGAATTTTTTAGTGGACCGGGATCTTGCTTTCTGTTCTGCCATCTTCTTCTCAAACCCGGCTATATCCAGATCAATATCCATTTCCTTAACATGATCGACAATGATATCCACTGGAAACCCAAACGTATCGTAGAGTTTAAAAATTACATCCCCGGGGATTTCTCTTTTTTTGAGAGCTACCTTACCGTCTCTCCCAACTAAACCAACTTTATTATCACGATCTGGAAGATCTTCGATGAACGTTTCCAAAAGGTTCATCCCAATATCAAGGGTTTCAAGAAACTTTTCCTCTTCATTTTTCACCACATTCAAGATAAAGGCCGCTGAGTCTTTCAGTTCGGGATAGGCTTCATCCATAATCATAAAAACCGTCTGAACCGTCTCATGCATAAACGGTTTAACCAGTCCGATACTTCTACCATACCGAATAGCCCGCCGCATGATACGGCGAAGCACATACCCGCGTCCTTCATTGGATGGCAGCACCCCATCACAGATCAAAAAAGCGGCTGCCCTTGAATGATCGGCAATAACTTTCATGGCCACTTCAACCAAATCGGATTCATGCCGTTTTTTATTGGCAAGCTCTCCTACTTTTTCCATAATGGGAACAAAAAGATCTGTATCATAATTTGTAAGGACCCCCTGAAGCACAGAAATCACTCTTTCAAGGCCCAGGCCCGTATCAATGCTCGGCTTTGGCAATGGCGTCATATTGCCTTTTTCGTCTTTTTCAAACTGCATAAAAACAAGGTTCCATAGCTCCAACCACCGGTCACAGTCACACCCGACGGCACAGTCTTCTCTGTCACAGCCAAATTCTACGCCACGGTCAATATGAATCTCACTGCAGGGTCCGCAAGGCCCGGTATCACCCATGGACCAGAAATTATCTTCTTCACCCAGTCTCACGATTCTTTCTTCGGGTATGCCCACCTGGTCCCGCCAGATATTATAGGCTTCATCATCTTCATGGAAAACGGAAATCCAGAGTTTTTCTTTATCAAACCCATAGCCGTTGGTGAGAAGATCCCAGGCAAAATCAATGGCTTTTTCCTTGAAATAATTACCAAAGGAAAAATTACCCAGCATTTCAAAAAACGTATGATGTCTTGCCGTATATCCGACATTTTCAAGATCATTATGCTTCCCGCCTGCCCTGACACATTTCTGAGAGGTTACCGCCGTTACATAATCCCTTTTTTCATCTCCGGTAAACACCCGTTTAAACTGTACCATTCCTGCGTTTACAAACAAAAGCGTCGGGTCATCCTGAGGGACAAGAGATGAAGACCTTACCTGTCGATGATTGTGTTTTTTAAAATACTCGATAAACATCTTTCTGGCATCATTGCCTGTCATGTTACAACTCCTAATTTGCTAAACCATTATGCCTTATTTTTTTTGTCCTTACCATTATTATCAGGACTTGAAATCCCAAGCTTCTCACGGACTTGAACTTCGATTTTTTCAAATATATCAGGGTTGTCAATTAGAAATAGCTTTACATTTTCTCTTCCCTGACCGATTCTTTCACCTTCAAATGAATACCATGATCCACTCTTGTCAACAATTTCAAGTTCAGCACCCATATCAAGCAAATCTCCTGTTCTTGAAATGCCTTCACCGTACATAAGATCGAATTCCACATTTTTAAACGGGGGTGCCAGTTTGTTTTTCACAACCTTCACCTTGGTACGATTCCCGATGATTTCCTGTCCTTCTTTTATGGGAGCAGCTCTTCTGATTTCAAGGCGCATGGAAGCATAAAATTTCAAGGCATTGCCACCCGTGGTGGTTTCAGGATTACCATACACCACACCAATTTTCATTCGAATCTGGTTGATAAAAATAATAGTGGTATTGGTTTTGCCGATAGTCCCTGCCAGTTTTCTTAATGCCTGAGACATGAGCCGTGCCTGAAGCCCCATGTGAGAATCCCCCATTTCTCCTTCAATTTCAGCCCTTGGCACCAGAGCGGCCACAGAATCTATAACCAATATATCAATGCCGCCACTTCTGACCAGCATATCTGCAATTTCAAGGGCTTGCTCTCCTGTATCGGGCTGGGAGATTAATAATTCATCACAATCCACTCCCAGGCGTTTGGCATACGCCACATCCAGAGCATGCTCGGCATCAACAAAGGCTGCAATTCCGCCATTTTTCTGTGCCTGGGCAACGGCATGAAGCGCCAGGGTTGTCTTTCCCGAAGATTCAGGGCCATAAATTTCAATTATCCTGCCCCGCGGATACCCGCCCACCCCAAGGGCTTTGTCCAAGGCAAGAGAACCACTTCGTATGACAGGAACGGCTTCAATCTCCCTGCCACCCAGTTTCATGATCGATCCTTTTCCAAACTGGCGTTCAATCTGACTCATTGCCGTGTTTACCGCTTTTTCTTTTTCCAAATTTTTCTCCATCTCTTTTCTCCTAAAATAGTCCCGATAAATATATAATTTTTAGTACTATTGCAGACAAAACACCTGCCATAATATCATCCAGAACCACCCCTGCACCCCCTTGAAAATTATTTTCAAAATATTTCACAGGCCCCAGTTTTACAATGTCAAAAAACCGGAATATAAAAAACCCGGCAGCAAGCGTATAAATATTAACAGGCACCATTGACAGTGTTACCACAAATCCTGCAATTTCATCAATAACAATACAGCCGGGATCTTTTTCCTCCAATATCTTTTCAGCCTGATCCGAAAAATAAATAGCTGCGAGGATTAACCCTGCAATATAAACCCCATAAAAAGATGAAGGGATTATTAAAAAAACAAGCGCAAAAGGAATGGCGACAATCGTTCCAAACGTACCGGGTGCAAACGGGATTTTACCGGAATAGCATCCTGTGGCAAAAAATATGATGAATTTCTGGTGTAAGGTCATTTTGCAGTTCTATATTCTGTATCAGTCCCTGTCAAGAAGATTGGGCATGTGGATTGAATCAGAAAGATCGGCATCAAATAAAATTTGGGTGTAAACATCTTTTAATGGAATCTTTTTTTCCTTTGCCACTTTTTTTGCCACATCATATTCCGGAACAAACCGGATACTATTGTCAGGATTGGTTACTTTTTTTACCTGCAATTTTCCATATACGGTTTCAACAAACGCCTTTTCCCTTAAAAGAAAGGATCGTTCACATTCATGATACCTCAGTCCGATGGATGTTGTCTGGGTGAGTAAAATCTGAACAATAGTATCCAGATCTTCTTTGCGGCACATCACCTCAATCTGGGTTCCGGGTCTGTTTTTCTTCATCTGAACCGGGATATAACAGACATCCAATGCCTTGTTTTCAAACAGGGCTTCCATTAAAAATCCTAAAACTTCAGGACTCATGTCATCCACGTTTGTTTTGACAACATGAATAATTTCTTTTTGAATGGCTGTTCCGTTTTTCTTTTGGTCTGTTACCTTCTCCCCTAAAACAATGCGCAGCAGATTGGGGAAACTTGAACCGGTATCTCTTTTTCCTGAACCATAACCGACCTTTTTTATGGTCATTTCCGGCAACTCCCCAAAAGAGGAAGCAAGGGTGGTAATAATGGCTGCCCCTGTCGGTGTAACAATTTCTGTTGTCGCATCCGAGGACTTGACAGGAATATCTTTTAAAATCGATAAAGTTGCCGGAACCGGAACCGGTATTTTCCCATGGGCGCACGCCACAAATCCTGATCCTAAAGGAATGGGAGAGGCATATACTTTTTTAATACCAAGATACTCCACAGCCAGAAAAGAGCCAATGATATCCACAATGGAATCAATGCCGCCGATTTCATGAAAATGAATCGTTTCAATATCCTTGCCATGAATTTGAGACTCAGCCCGGGCTATTTTTTCAAAGGCAAACAGACTGTTCTCCTTCACCTTTTCAGGCAAAGAACTGTTTTTGATCAAGGCCTTAATGTCTTTGTAGTTCCTTGATGATTTTTCTTCATCAATCACATCCACAATTAAGTCCGTTGCCTTTAAATGATGCTGATATACAATGCTTGTCTTCAGTTGAAATCCTTTTAAAACACTTGACAGTTCCTCTTTTATCCAGTCAACCGGCACGCCAAGATCAATCAAGGCGCCTAAGGTCATATCCCCGCTGATACCGGAAAATATATCAACATAGGCGATCATCTATACTATTTCTCCTGCTGCATGAACCTTTAAAATCTCAAGCACCAGCTTTGCCGAGGCCTCCATATCTTTGATGGCAATCGATTCATTTAGGGTGTGAACATCAGTCATGCCGGTTCCAAGGACGCCAGCAACAATACCTTCGCCAAAAAATATATTTGCATCCGCGCCGCCGCCAATGGTCTTGCTTTCCAAAGTAATGCCAAGATTGTCTGCTGCTTTTCTGGCAAGCTTAATGGCCTTGTGATCTTCGGGAATATTTGTATTGGGAAAATCATTCTTGACAATGGCTTCTATCCTGGGAAGATCCGAATTGTCTTTAAGCTCCTCTGCTGTAGTCTGAAATGTATTGACAATATTATCTGTAACTCTTTTTAATTTTTTCATGTCATGGCTTCTGGCTTCCCCGTGGATTTCAACAAATGCAGGAACAATATTGGTGGCAACCCCACCTTTTATAATGCCAAAGTTACAGGTCGTCTCTTCATCAATCCGGCCCAGCTCAAGCTTTGAAATGGCTTTAGATGCGACCATGATGGCATTCACCCCATTTTCAGGCTCTGCTCCTGCATGGGCAGCCTTTCCATGTATTTTAATAATAATTTTATTGGCAGCAGGTGCTTTTGTAACAATCCCCTGCGTATCGGTTGAATCAAGAATATAACCGAACTTTGAATCCATTAAGGAATAATCAAAATGCTTTGCCCCTAAAAGACCGATTTCTTCACAAATCGTAAAAATAATCTCAACCGGCGGGTAATCTATTTTGTTCTCAAGGATTACATCCATAACTTCAAGAATGATGGCAAGGGCTGATTTGTCATCCGCCCCTAAAATAGTCGTCCCGTCGCTTCTGAAAATACCGTCCTCAAACTGAACCTTTATTCCTTTTCCCGGGCCAACCGTATCCATGTGACCGCATAAAAATATCGGGTCGGCATCAACCGTCCCTTTAAACTTGGCCACAAGATTGGAGCAATTGCCACCCACCTGTTCTCCGGCAGTATCATAACTAATCATTGCTCCCATTGCGGTTAATATTTTTTCAAGCTCCAATGCCACATCCCGCTCCTGCCGGGAAAGAGAATCAATCTTAACAAGGGCCTGAAATCTTTGAACCAGTCTCTGTGAATTTATCATTTATTATTCCTTTATTTAATAACGAGCTATATAAGCAAATTGACAAATCAAAAAAATAATATATACTATTTTTTTTTTATTAATTCTATAATTAATTACGGAAGTGCGCGGCTCACTGGTGGGTGACCAAATGGCTGCGATATATTGAGGGTAGAGAGGAACGATCAGGTATGGATATTCTTGAAAAGGTTCGAAAAGAGGGTCTTGTTTTTGATGGCGCTATGGGGTCGATGCTTATCAATCAAGGCCTTACAGGGAGAGAAGCAACTGAATTGTGGAATTTAAGACACCCTGACATCATCATGGAAATACACCGGGCTTATTATGCAGCTGGCGCGGATGTGGCAAGTGCCAATACATATGGTGCATCTGCCATAAAATTAAAAAAAATGGGGGTTGCCCAAAGCGTGGAAGAACTGAATCGAACCGGAGTACAGCTTGCAAGAAAGACTTGCGACAAGGGTCAGTACGTTGCCGGTGAATTGGGTTCCCTTGGTGATTTACTCCACCCCATGGGTCCTGTTTCATTCAATGAAGCAGTGGACTGCTTTGCCCAGCAGGCAGAATTTCTTGAAGATGAAGGGGTTGATGTTTTTCTGATTGAAACTATTTTTGATATTAATATTGGATTGGCAGCCATCAAAGCAGTTCGGTCTGTGTCTGAAAAGCCGATTTTTTGTTCTCTTACCTTTGAAAAAATGAAAAAAGGTTTTTTTACTATTTTTGGAAATAATCCAGAAGACAGCATGAAATCACTGGTTGCCGCCGGTGCCTCAGTTGTTGGAGCCAATTGTTCAATGGGGAGCAGGACAATGATTGACCTGGCAGGTGAAATTAAAAAAAGTATCGATGTTCCTGTAATTATTATGCCGAATGCCGGCATGCCAGAGACAACAAAAGACAATGCCGTCTTTTATCCGGAGGACGAACATTTTTTTGCAAACAGTATCAAAAAAATTAAAGCGTTTGGCGTGGAAATTGTTGGCGGCTGCTGTGGTACAACGCCGGAATATATCAAAAAGATCAAAGAAATTATTTAACCCAAGGAGTCTCTTACATAAAATGGTCACCGTTAAAATAGATAGTGGTATTTGTGGATTCACCACCTTAGTTCATGCTGAAGACAAGACAGGGTATAACGCTTCTTTCCACTTAGAAAGTGAATGCCCCAACTGGAAAAAAGTCGATGACATTCTGGGTGGAAAAGAATTAAATATGATGACAGAATTGTTTAAAGATAAAAAAACAGGAGAGCTTAATTCTCAGGTACTGACTGTATCCTTGAAAACGATTCCTCATGTGTCATGTCCTGTCATATCCGGTATTTTAAAAGCGTTGGAAGTGAGTGTCGGACTGGCACTTCCCAAAGATGCAGCCATAACATTCAAATAATAGGAGCTTATCATCTTGGAATACCCCCATCAGCACCATTACCAACAGATACATTTTAAAATGAAAATTATAAAATAGTTTGACAAAAAAGGCTCTTCGAGTATACTCTTTTTTGTTATTTCGATGCGGAAGTGCGCGGCTCACTGGTGGGGCCCTCGGACTTCAAATCCGATGTGGGGCGCTAGAACCGTCCCGGGTGGGTTCGATTCCCATGCACTTCCGCCATTTTATCCTGTAATTTCAACCATATATAACAACCGATATCACAACACAAAATTCAGTGGTAGGGATAAAAATGAATAAAGTTATCCAACCCGATAAAGAAGCATTCATTGCGCTTGCAACCACGAAAATGCCATTCGGCAAATATAAGGGATTTCGGTTAGTTGATCTTCCGGAACGATATCTGGTCTGGTTTTCACAGAAAGGATTTCCAGAAGGAAAGCTTGGAGAAATGTTACAAGCGGTTTATGAAATCAAACTTAATGGTCTTGAATATCTTTTCAAATAGTTTTTAATTCGAGTTTGACAAATATCATCTTCCATGACATTTTTTATACTTCTAATGCTCCCACACCAGCAGAGTTCATTACGGGAAAATTTCAAAGGTTCAAGTATTACACCATCAAAATAATACCATTGTTCATTTTCACAGATAAATTTTGAATTCTCATGTAATTGCTCTATCCCATTGTTTTTGTAAAAGGCGACAAGGATGATGGGATGAAATTAAATACTCAATATTTTTTATACAAAAAGCAGAATACCTTGGTCTCATCAATTGTTCTGGATTTTTTGGTTTTAAACTTCCAGATATAAGGGGGAAGCAGCATTCCCCATAGAATTTTTGACTTCCACAATAACAAAGAGCTTTCATCCTCAATCAGTTCTTTTTTTCTAAAATTATCAAAGTTACATACGGAGTAACATTAAATATCAGCCAAAAAATCTTAAAAATTCCAAGAAACAAATAAATGAGCACGTTTAATGTCTCGTTGTCAATATTAAACAATTTTCCATGAATATTGTATATCAAATCAGGTAGTAATATACAGAATGCAAAACTGAAAACCAGAAGAATACCGTTTATAATAACACACCACATAAAAAAAGTTTTTAATTTCTTAATATCCATGATGAATCTCCTTAGCAATGTAACTTCTCAAATATTTAAATCTATCTGATAAGTCCCATCCAATCGTTTCCACATTTCTTCTAATTTTTTATCCAGGATTTCCACAGCGTCATCATATCCAGTTTGGATTATTACTGCCAGAAATCAAATACACATTTACAGTTATTTTTTTAAGGCTGACATGGAAAAATGCAATGCCCGCGAAATCTTGACGGCAAAGTATAACCCCTTAACTCTTTGCATCCCTTTTTTGTTTTCGAAAATTAAATTTCGTTTTTTGAGATAATTTATTCCAAGCGATATCACCTTCTTTTTTAGCCACATGATATTGTTTAATAAAAAATCCCCAAATAATTGCGCCCACAATGAATGCAACCCCATTCATGACACCCCGAGAAGCTCCCATTGGGTCCAATAAAAAGCCTGTGCATGCGATGCCTATGAGACCCATTATAAGTGCTGAAATTTTAGGAAAAAAGGGTATAAGATATAATGATTGACCACATTGTTCACATTTGACAGCTGATTCAGAAATAGCGCTTTGACATTTTTTACAATGCGGCCATATAGCTTTAACTTTAAATTCATTTACTGGTATAAGCCTGGAATCACAGCTGTCACATTTTTCTTTCTCAGGGGCATACTCATCTATGCATTTTGGACAGATTCTATCCATTTTGTTTTCCTCTTCTCGGTTATCTCGGCAAAAAGTCTCACGGTATTATTCTCTTGATCTGTCATATCATTAATTTTTAAAATTCAACTCACATGTTTGCTGATTTCATTTCCCTGAATCCAAGCTTGGATTCATTCTAAATAGCAAACTATAATAAATTTTACAATAATGTCTAAATAGCTTGATAGTTTCGACAAGATTATATACTTTATTGGCGTTATAAAAACATATTATTTACTTTCAGACAAAAAAACTATTGCAAAAAACGCTAAATTCGCATATTTAGTTCCGCTCATTCAAAAAGCCGAGCTAACATGAGGGGTAAAAAAAGGAGAAATAATAACCATGGGCAATAAAGAGTACAGTATTTACAGTGGCGGGCTTAAAGGCACAGAAGAAACGTTTGGTGAATGTGCGGAAAAGTATGGAATCAATGAAATAAATTTCTCGTTTGAGGGACATACGTGTTCGCGGGAAAAGAATATTACCCTGCTGAGTGATGAGGAATTGAAGAAAGGCAATATCAGTATGGAAATCGTATCTGCACGAATGGGCAGGAGATATGCCCGGGTAGATAAAATCAGAAAAGTGTTTCAAACTATTTTCCATATGGTTAATAAAGGGTATCAGGTGTTTGCAATCGGTTGGATTCAGTCTGATAAAACGGTTAAAGGCGGAACTGGCTGGGGTGTTGAACTTGCCAAATTTTTTAACAGACCTGTAAGCGTTTTTGATCAAGACAAAAATGAATGGTATACTTGGAAAGAAAATGAATGGGTGAAAGATGAACCTGTCATTTCACATAAAACTTTTTGCGGAACAGGAACCAGAAACCTTTCTGATGAAGGTAAAAAAGCCATTGAAGCGCTTTTCAGCCGTTCATTTGTATAATGAAGAGTGGCGGGTTTACCTGTTAAAATGCGCTGATAGCTCTTTGTATTGTGGTGTTACCAAAAATCTCGAAAACCGCCTGTTAAAACACAATGACGGCAGCGCTTCAAAATATACAAGATCCAGGCTACCGGTGAAATTGGTTGCTGTCAGGAAAGATCTTACAAAAAGTGATGCGCTTAAACTTGAGTACCAAATCAAAAAACTTCCAGCAGGAGAAAAAATTTCAGCTTTAAAAGCGCTTGAAGATTAATTTTTTCCGGGCTGATTTTTTTTAATTGAAATTGAGATTACCTCTGTTTTATTGCGAGACAGGGGTAATCACTCTACAATTTCCAGAATAACTCTTTTCTGTTCTTTTGCAGATGCGCAGGATAAAATAGTTCGCATGGCCTGGGCTGTTCTGCCTTTTTTACCAATGACCTTCCCAAGATCTTCTTTTGCAACCCGTAATTCCAATACAAGCGTCTGTTGAGCCTTAATTTCCTGAACTTCGACCTGATCCGAATTATCAACCAGTGCCTTTGCAATGTACGTAATCAACTCTTTCATAACCTGTTCTCCTTGTTTTACCTGTCAGATGGTAGCCGAAAATATAACATGAACCTTTCAAAATATTACCATAATCGTACATCTCTTGGGAAACACACCCAGAAAAACTTACAGCCAGAGTATCACAGCTTACAATAATCTCAAGTATTATTTATCTGTAAGTGATTTGTACTTCATGGAATTATCAATATTACCCTTGTGAACGTTAACAAAGAATCAAATTTTATCCATTTTGCTTGACATAAAATAGAAATTCATTATTTTAAGACACATGTATTCATATGAATGACAAAATATTTTATTATGATACCCGGTGAAATATTCTTTTTAGATCAGGGTAAAATGAAGGAACAAACAGTGGTTACAGAAATTACATCATCTGATGCCGAGCGTAAAATGTTGTCCGACGCAGGATATGCTGACCCGGCAATCGATTACTATCTTGAAAAAAAATATATGGGTCGTATTGAAAACGCTGACCAGATATCTGAAAAAATTGGATCCTGTGGGGATATTATGAGGGTCTACCTTAAGATTAACAACAAGGAACTCATCGATGATGTCCGGTATGAAATCACCGGCTGTGCCGGGGCAATTTCTGCTGCAATGGCTGCCGTTGATCTGGTAAAAGGCAAAACAATTGATGAGGCATTAAAAATAAATGACGGGGATGTTTTTAATGTCCTTGGGAATATTCCGGAAAAAAAGCATCATTGTATTCAACTTGCCGTCAAGACGATGCACAAAGGAATTAAAGAATATAAAACCGAAAAGGTATTGTAACGTATTCGGTCCTGAAATCAGAATTACTCATCTCAGGGCTGAATCACAAAAGGAAAAATTATTTTCGAACTTTTTTTGAAAAAATTTCTTACTTTTACGCTCCTTTGTATTTTTTTATTATCCGGATGCAATGTCTCTTCTGATTTCCATATTAAAGATCTTGCCAAAACCAATATTGATGTTATCTCTGAAATTCATATGAATCAGGTCATCGTTCTTTTAAAAGACCTCACCGTAAAACTTTACAAAAAAAATCCATATGAATTGCAAAAAGTTCAAGGCCAGACAATTGATTCCCGCCTCAAGCAGATATTTGTCTGTCCGGTTTATAAAAAACATGAAGAACTTAAATTTAAAGAGGGCACAGATGCTATTTTGCTGGGATTTGAACCCGAATTTGAAGGCGATCGCATTTTTGCCCTGATGGTTGGGTTATACACCATGATTCATCATTCATATAACAGCAAATGTGAACTCTTCATGCTGGATTATCTGGATGCTCAAACTCTATATAACAGCGCTCGAAATATTGAAATCGTTGTCTGGCGACTTAAAACAAGAAAAAAGGATAACGGCCAGTTGTTCATCCTCACCAATAGTTTGGAAAGCGACGTACAAAATCTAAGCTATGAACGCCTTTTCGGGAAGGTCATTTCTCTTCAGGATACCATGGCATCAATCGTTTCCAACAGAAGTGGCCGGATCATAAAAGAAGTGGTGCAAATCGCAGGGATGGCATTTCTGCCCATTGGCATCTGAACCTTCAAGGGGTTAACAGTTTCTCAAACCGCTGCAATTGACTTTTGTAATATTCTTTCTTGTCTTTTGAACGGTTCAGAGCCTCTTTCGCAGCAATGACAGCCTTCTGAATATCATTATTAGCAGAAAGCGCTTCAGCATAGGTGTCTAAAATAAAGGGGTCTCTTTTTTGTTCCAAAGCCCTTGTGGCATATTCCAAGGCCTTTTTCCTGTTCCTGTACCCTTCTTTTGGACATGTTGCAAAAAGCCAGGACAGATTATTTAATGCATGAACATTTTCCGGGTCTATTTTTAAAACCGCTTCATATGACTCAATGGTCTGTTCATAATTTTTCTTTTTATAATAATAATCACCGACAACCGCATAAAGATCTGGATTTTCAGAATCAACATCCAGTTGTTGAAAAAGAATATTTTCAGCTATAAAATTACCGAATGTCTCCCTGGCCATGCCGAAATTTATGGAATAACCAACCCCAACCAGTATCATCACCAGGACAACATATCCGGTAATTATTTTTTTAATATATACATGATGGGCCTGTATTAAAGCAGGGGTTGATTGACATTTTTCCAGGAATCTTATTCTTTGGCCGATACTGAAATGATGCCAGTTAGGCTTTTCAATGGATTGCCCGGAAAAAGATGCGATCTTGTAGAATGTTGAAATAAGCGGAGATGCAGTATCGATGAAAGTATAGACATGAATATCAGCCTGACGTTCAAAGTTTCTCATGAAAAATCCGAATACAAACCTGAAATAAAGGATAAAAGATCCAATAAGTGTTGTGCTGATTAAGATCGGGTAAACCGTGTTTTTTTCGACACCGACAAACTCAAACAGCTTATAAACGGGTTCAAAAATATATAATAACAGCATAACAGGTTCAAAAAAGACAAAATTACAGGCCATAAACCCTGCAAAAAAGAGAAGGTAAAGCAGCATATGATATTTTTGGACATGCCCGATTTCATGCATCATCACTGCATCTAATTCATCACCATTCAATGAGTTAAGCAAGGCAGGCGTCACAAGGATATACCGGAACCGCCCGACAAGACCCATTACGCCAGCCGTAATCATGGTGCCGCCAAATAACTCCCATTTTAAAATATTTGAATATTTTATCCCGGCTTTCTGGCAAACACCTTCGATTCTGGTTCTTGGTAATCCCGGTTCCAGAGGTTTGCAATTCCAAAGTTTTTTGATTAAAACAGGCCCGAAAATGGCGATGGCAACGAGGAACAAGGCGATATATCCAATTTCTCCGGCAGGGGTTTTTAATAATTGCCTGACCGGCTGCCAGGGCAACAGCCCCAGGATATCGGCAACTATTGACAGGAAAAACCAGGGCAGTAGTGCTGGTAAAGAAAAAGAAACATTGGACATGATAAAGTTCTTTTTTGATATTTTCCCTGCAAAATACCGCTTCTGAACACCATATGCTGCATTCCAGATAATGATCAGATATAACAGAAACAGCCCTAAAAAAATAATGGCTTCAATCGTTGGAATAACATCAAATAATTTTATTCCGGAAAATAAAAGGGTCAATTTAAACCCATAAATATTTACGGCAAAAATCACCAGCGCAAGTACAGACAGATGGGATATATAATTATTGATTAAATGGTCAACATTCCCATACGGATTTTCAGATGCTTTTTTTTCGAGCCGTTTAAATGCCATATGACAAATAAAAACAAATAAGACACTGATCATAAGACTGGCGAAGACAAGACTATTATCAACACCTTTAGCCGTCTCAAACAGATCTGAAGTGGTATAGATAATCAAAGCAATAATAAAATATAAAAAATTAGAAAACATTTAAATGATTCCCTGAGTGGCAAAAGTGTTCAAAATTATCCAGGATTTCACATCAAACTTGATCTTGTTGTCATACAAAATATCTGAGGCCTGTTCCCTGGATAACATCATGACTTCAATATCCTCGGACGCTTCATTGAAACGGCTTGTGGGATGGCCTTCACACTCAACAAACAAGAGGCTGATGGACTCGTCGGTCATGCCGGAAGATGAAAAAATGGCAGGGCTTTTTTTTAACACCTTTGTAACACTTAAACCGGTTTCTTCAAACAATTCCCTTTTTCCTGTCTGTTCAATCGTTTCACCACTATCCACCAACCCTGCCGGAAATCCGTATTGATACCCGCCAAGGGCAACTCTGAATTCTTTTATCAGAACGAGTTTTTTTTCTGGTATGTGGAACGGAACGATCACCACTGCGTCCGGTTTTGTATGATTTTTTTCAAGGGGATTTAACCGGTTTGATCGTGATGCGAAAATCCATTGTTTTTCACAATTTATCCGATCTTTATAACTGATTGAAAAAAGATTCAGATAGTTGTAGTCTGTTATTTTTTTGACAGTATTAATTTTCATATCT
>Ga0190329_1000107_pt1 | contig 23792 bp, 20 predicted proteins | sample 48720423_MG_FD_161655 | JGI IMG/M metagenome (GOLD analysis project Ga0190329, IMG submission 161655) | Hydrothermal vent sediment bacterial communities from Southern Trench, Guaymas Basin, Mexico - 4872-04-2-3_MG | ecosystem: Environmental > Aquatic > Marine > Hydrothermal vents > Sediment ... | reverse complement strand
AACCGCTGATCTTCACTACTGATATTTTTAACCGCTACATTAAAATGAAGTGTATTTGCGCCCTCCCATTTTCTAATAACACATGAAAAATTTTCCAAAGATGCTTCCGCCGCAATTGTTTTGTTTACATCGGAATCTTTGGCACAGGAAAAGACTTCTCCCGGTTTTGGCTTTGCGGTCATGCATCCAGTCAGAGCAAGCACCCCTGCTGCTAAAATAAGTAAAATCCAGGAAAATTTGATTTTAGATTGATTCATAAGAGTCTCCCTTTTTTAAAATTAATAAATTTTAACGGACTTGATGTTACATTAAATGTAATACCAAGCATAGCGTTAAAGAGAAAGGCTTTTTAAATTTGTTTTTTTGATTATTCAGGTAGGATTTGAATCCCTTTATTTGATATAAATTAAAACAGAGGGATTCAATACATGAGGTTTGGTAAAAATAATATGATTATCGGGAAAATCATCAAGATGATAACACCCAAAATAACTGCGATAAGAAAGGGGAAAATGCCTTTGAATATTTTTTCCAATGGAATTTCTTGTTCCAGCACATTTTTTGCCACTCCATAGACAACATATACGTTAATGCCAACCGGGGGTGTGATGACCCCCATTTCTGTCACCATAACAATAATGATGCCAAACCAGATAGGGTCATATCCAAGCTCCATGATAACAGGAAAGAAAATAGGAACGGTCAGGGTGACAAAAGCCAGGGCATCCATAAAACATCCGCCGATGAAATAAATTCCAATGACCACTGCCATAACCAGAAAAGGTGACAGTTGAAGTTCACTGACCCAACCGGCAATTTCAAAGGGGATTCTTGTAACGGCTAGAAATTTTCCAAAAATAACTGCCCCCGCGATGAGCACCATAACCATGCACGAGGTTCTTAATGTCTCCATCAGGGATTTAACAAAACCTGCCCAGGTGATCTGTCTTCTTAGTATTGCAATGATAAGAAGGCCGAAAGCACCGATAGCAGCAGCCTCAGTCGGTGTAAAAAGACCGATAAAAATACCGCCGATAACCAGTATAAATATAGCCAGGGTTTCACCAAGACCCAGCAAGGCCTTGAATTTTTCAGTCCAGGTGAATTTTTCACCACAAGGCCCCTGTTCCGGATTGATTGTACAACTGATATATATGGTGATAATAAATAATATCGTCACAAGGATGGCAGGAAAAATTCCGGCAACAAATAAAGCACCAATAGATTGCTCCGTCAGGATACCGTAAATGATCAGGACAACACTGGGTGGCATAATCATACCAAGACCACCACCTGAAGCCACTGATCCAGTGGCCAGCTCATCGGCATAATTATAGCGTTTCATTTCAGGAAGACCAACCGTTGCCATGGTTGCTGCTGTGGCCGGACTGGAACCGCAGACCGCCCCAAAGGCGGTACAGGCAGAAACAGTAGCCATGGCAAGGCCACCCCGGGTACTACCCAGGAATTTATAACCGGCATCGTAAAGACGCTTGCTGATTCCGGAATTAAACCCAATCTGTCCCATGAGGATGAATAAGGGAATTGTTGTTAAATCATAAGATCCAAAGACTTCATACACATTTCTGGATAAAAGGGCCAGGCCGGCATTCGTTGTAATCACTGTGCTGAATCCAACAAAGCCAACGATGGCCATAACAAATGCAACAGGCATTCTTGTCATGAACAAAAAGAGCATGATTGCAATACCGGTGATGCCAATAAGTGTTGGACTCATTTTGTTTTTAATTCTTTCAATTGTTTAATATCTTTAAAGATTGTCTCTAATATGGTAATAGAGAAAATCAGTAAACCAAAAGCCAGCAGATATATAATATAATAAATGGGAAATTCCAGATTCATGGAAACTTCTCCGGTTTTATGTATATCCTTTGCATAAAGAAACATCTGCCATGTCACAAGGCTGAATAAAATAAGGCTGAAGGTCCGGGTAAAAAGGTCAATGATCAGCTGGGTTTTTTTTGACAGCAGCCTGACCAGTATTTCTACACCAACATGCCCATCCACCTTATATGTGTACGGTAAAGCGGCTGCCACAATAATGGTTGCCAGAAAACCGATAAGCTCAACAGAGCCAAAAATAGGATACTTGAAAAAACGACCGATCACATCAACAACAGTCAACACCATCATGGCCGTGATGGCAACCGCTCCAATGATTTTTAATAATTCGGAAAATTTATTCAGTGCCTTGGAGATAATACTCATAAAATATCCTATCATAAAAGATTTGAGACATGAGATATGAAAGATGAGAGGAACATAATGTATTGCCCACTACTTAAATTTCATATCTCATTATTTTTTTTACATGTTTGCTTTGATGAAATTCACGACTGCTTTTCCATCAATCCCTTTTTTGCTTACTTTTTCAGCATACTCATCCATAATCGGGGCAACTGCTGCTTTCCATTTTGCAACTTCAGCATCGGAAAGACTGACAAATTCTCCGCCTTTTGATTTAAAAAATTCGAGGCCTGCCTTATCAGATGAATCCCAGCCTTCACCATGTTTGTCTGCCCATTCAGCATTAATTTCCATTATGGTTTTTTGCTGTGCCGGGGTGAGTTTATTCCATTTTGCTTTATTCATAAATACAGCAAAGGTTGTGGTATAGGCAATCGGATAACTTTCTGTGACATATTTAACCACTTCACCAAGTTTCCATCCCTTGTTCGATTCCATTGGGTGAAGAGATCCGTCGACAACGCCTTTTTGCAGCATCTGGTAGCATTCATTCATGCCTTTACCTACTGGTGATCCGCCAAGAGCTTTAATAACTCGGCCGCTAGCGCCGGTTGTTCTGATTTTCATTCCTTTCATATCTTCTAATGATGCCACTTTTTTATTCACCGTATTGATAAGGCCGGGACCATGTGCATGGAGATACATGACCTTTGTATCATTAAATTCTTCCGGGTGAAATTTGTTTAAAACTGCATTGGCAATTCTAGTCGCCTGTACACCGTTTTTATATCCCAGAGGAAGATCGATGGCGGAAGCAACTGGAAAACGACCCCTTGAATAAGCAAGCACAGTCAGCCCGATGTCTGCGATTCCATTAACAACTGCATCGTAGGTCTGGGGGGCTTTTGCCAAGGCTTGTGCCGGAAAATATTGAATAACGATTTCACCATTGGTTCTTTTTTTAACTTCATCACACCAGCTTTGTGCCAGTTGACTTTGAATATGTGTGGGGGGGAAAAAATTAGCATAGGTAAGTTGAGTTTTAGCTGTTGCAGTGAAAGCAACCATTGTACTAAAACAAAAAATCAAAAAAGTTAAAAATGTAATTTTCTTCATTTTGCTGACCTCCTGAAAAAATTATAGTTGGAACCAAAACTAACTTGGGACCCAAGAATTTGAATTATGCGACCATGTATTTATCCGGGGTTTCACCTCCTTATTATTGAATTATTATTAATAGTGTTACAATGTAACTATAAATCAGCTATATCAAACAACTATATTTATAAAAAGGAAATCATGTCAAGGAAAATCTTGTTTTTTGGAAATAAAAAAGAAGATCATATCGTTGATATATCAACCAGTATAAAAATAATTTCTTGACACATAGCTGCAATGTATCTATAAGGTATCTAATAAATAGCTAAAATATATTATGGATATAGATAGGTTGTAAACAGGAGCTGATGCACCATGACCGGTGACGATGGAAAGCTTGACAGATTGGAAAAAGAGTTTATCCGCAAGAAGGTAAAATTTGAAATTTATGGCGACGAAATGATCGAAAAAACTGTTAATTCAAGCGGTAACAGTGGAAGGGTTTATTTGCCGCCTGACTGGATTGGTACAAAAGTTAAAGTGATAAAATGTTAATATAATTTAAGGAGTATAAGATGACAACGATACCGGACAAAATTCAAACCTGGCAAATGGTCAGTCCCTTTAAAAAAGACAGAGAAACAGGAGAAGTCACTCCTGGAAAGCTTGAAAAGACACAGATAGATGTGCCTGAATTGAAACCGGGAGAGGTTCTGGTTGAAGTGGCGGGCTGTGGTGTCTGTCATACAGACCTTGGATACTATTATCAAGGTGTCCCCACTGTGAACCCGCCCCCGTTAACCTTGGGGCATGAAATTTCCGGAACTGTTGTGGCAACGGCAGGTAATGTGGGTTCCTGGAAAGGAAAGGAAGTGATCATTCCTGCTGTCATGCCGTGCCGACAGTGTTATCTTTGTAAAACAGGCAGGGGAAACAGATGTCTTGCTCAGAAGATGCCGGGTAACAGCATGGGAATTTACGGCGGATTCTCAAGCCATATTCCGGTTCCTGCTATTGATCTTTGCGAAGTCAAAAACCGGGGAGGCATTCCCCTGGAAAAACTGGCTGTTGTGGCAGATGCAGCAACAACACCTTTTCAGGCGGCTAAAAGAGCAGATATCCAGGTGGGAGATAATACCATTGTTATAGGGGTCGGTGGTGTAGGACAATACATGGTCCAGATCCTTAAAGCCCTGGGTGCGGCAACTGTTGTTGCCATTGATATCAACCAGGAACGGTTGAATACCATGTTAAAGAATGGTGCGGATTTTGCCGTCAATTCCATGGGTAAAACTCCAAGAGAGATTTCAGGAGAGATGAAAGCCTATCGAAAAGAGAATGGACTTGTTTCTACTGGATGGAAAATTTTTGAGGTCTCAGGAACAAAACCCGGCCAGGAACTGGGACTTGCACTGTTAAGCTTTACCGGCAAAATGATGGTTGTGGGATTTGGTCCTCAAAAGGTAGAATATTCTATTTCAAGGCTTATGGCCTTTGATGCAGAGCTTATCGGCACCTGGGGATGTCTGCCTGAATACTACCCATCCGTATTGAGCATGGTTACCAGCGGGAAAATTAATTTTGAAGAATTTGTTCAGACAAGACCCATGAGCACCATTGCTGAAAGTTTTGATGAAGCGCATAAGAAGTCACCGGATCAGAGGATTGTACTTGTCCCTGATTTTTAATATTTTTAAAGGATGATAAAGATGAAATTAGAAGGGAAAAAAGCCATTGTCACAGGCGGAAGCCGTGGAATCGGAAGAGCCATTGCCCTGATGTATGCCAAAGAGGGTGCAGATGTTCTGGTAAACTATCATTCCAATGATGCGGCTGCAAAAGAGACGGTAGCCGAGATTGAAAAACTGGGACGTAAAGCTGTTGCTGTTGCTGCTGATGTTGCCAATTATAAAAGCGCACAAAATATGGTTGATGAATGCGTGAAACAGTTGGGCGGTGTTGATATTCTCGTGAACAATGCCGGTGTTTCCAAACCCTCCATGCTGCTTAAAATGAAAGAAGAAGACTGGGATGCTATTATTGATATCCATTTAAAAGCTGCCTTTAATACCAGCCAGGCAGCAGGCCGTTACATGAAAGAAAAAAAATACGGAAAAATCATTAACGTGATTTCTACTGCCGGTATTTTTGGCACCATTGGTCAGATCAACTATGCATCTGCAAAAGCCGGGATCATCGGATTTACAAAATCAGCCTCCCGTGAGCTTGGCAGATACGGCATCAATGTGAATGTCATTTGCCCGGGAATCACAAAAACGGAAATGACCGGTAAGCTTCAGACAGATGAAAAATTGAAAAAAATATATGAAGGCAGAATTCAGCTGGGCAGATTTGCAGAACCTGAAGAAATTTCCCCGGCCTTTGTATTCCTGGCGTCCGATGATGCAAGTTATATTACAGGACAGGTGCTGGGTGTTGACGGCGGATATATCGGATAACCTTAATAATAATTTAAAGGAGAACAAAAAATGAGTCTTGACTGGATGCCAAGAGAGAATGAACCAAAGGATCACTCTTTACACAGAAATCCCCATTGGGGAACGGAAGCACCCTGCACTGTATATGAAAAAAAACCATTGACCGATCCAAAAGGAAATGTTGTGGATGGACTATTTGTATCCTGGATCACCTTGAACAACCCCAAACAGTTTAACTCTTATACCACAGACATGGTAAAGGGTGTGATTGCAGGGTTTGAAAACGCATCCCTTGACAGAAGCGTTGTGGCTGTTGTGTTTACAGGTGCAGGCCCCTACTCTTTCTGCTCCGGTGGAAACACAAAAGAATATTCAGAATTTTATTCAAAAAGATGTGATGAATATGGTCAGTACATGGAATTGTTCAACCACATGGTGGATTCCATTCTTGCCTGTAAAAAACCGGTTATTTCCCGCGTTAACGGCATGAGAGTTGCCGGTGGCCAGGAAATCGGTCTGGCATGTGATATTGCCATATCTTCCGACCTTGCCATTTTCGGCCAGGCAGGTCCCAGACATGGTTCCGCACCTGCCGGCGGATCTTCGGATTTTCTTCCCTGGTTTCTTACCGCAGAAGATGCCATGTGGAACTGCGTATCCTGCGAAATGTGGTCTGCTTATAAAATGAAAGCAAAAGGGATGCTGTCCAAGGTGGTTCCTGTGCTTAAAATAGACGGTGAATGGGTAAGAAACCCCACCATTATTACGGATAAATATGTTGATAACGGTGAGATCGTTTATGGTGATTATAAATCCGGACAGGACTTCAAAGATGGCCGGGCTATTCTAAAACAACATCAGGCCAATGCTGATTTTGAACTTCTTGACAAAGAAGTCAACAATGTGATCTGGAAGTTTGCTAACCTGTTCCCGGGCTGCCTGATCAAATCCATTGACGGTATCCGCCAGAAAAAGAAATTTTTCTGGGATACCATGAAAAATGATCACAGACACTGGCTGGCAGCCAATATGTCCGGGGAAGCATTCCTTGGATTCGGCGCTTTCAATACCAAGAAAATTACGGGTCAGGATACAATTGATTTTATTAAATTCCGCCAGAACGTTGCTGATTCGAAGCTGTGGGACAGTGACATGTTTGCTGACGTTATGGGTAAACCCCAGGAATAAGTATATTTAAAAATTATCAGAAATAATTGATCAAATAAGTTCAGAAAATTTATGGTTCAAGGCCGATTGTAAGGTTTTGAACCATAAATTATTTCTTCTAAAAACAACAGCCTCATTTTTCCCCATTTTTTTCTTGACACGTAGTTATTATGTAGCTTATATATAGTCACATTGTACCGAATGGCACAGGTAATTTTTTTATCACCAAGAGTCATTTTGCGTCCGGTATTAAAGGCTTAACAGGCTCTGAACGGATGGTATATATTGTTGAAACAATAATTCATACCACTGATTCAGGTAATATAGAAGGGGAATAAAAAATGAGGTATGCAGAAACGGGGTTTAATTTAGAAATTGATTTAACCCGGGGAAATATTGAGAAGGTCGCATCAGACCCAGGAGATACCGAGCTTTATCTGGGGGGGTTAGGCACGAACGCCAAGATTTTGTGGGACAGGGTTCCCCCTGAAGTGGAGCCTTTTTCTCCCGAGAATTTACTCATATTCGGTGCCGGTCTTTTATGCGGTACCCCTGCAACGGGTTGTAATCGTACCATTGTTACCACCATTTCTCCTCAGACCAGGTTAATGGCATTTTCAATGATGGGGGGATTTTTTGCACCGGAATTAAAATATGCCGGATATGATAAAGTAATCCTTCGCGGCCAGTCCCCTGATCTGGTCTATTTGTATATTAATAATGACAAGGTGGAAATACGGGATGCCTCTCATTTAAAGGGTAAAGGCTCTATTGAAACGGCAGAATTGATTAAAAAAGAGTTGAAAGAGCCCAAAGCCCAAGTAGCTGCTATCGGCATGGCCGGTGAAAACAGGGTCTATTATGCGTCTGTCGAGCAGGGCAGGTCCAGTGCCAGTCGGGGCGGAATAGGGGCTGTCATGGGAGACAAAGGCTTAAAGGCGATCGTTGTTCGCGGAACAAAGGACATTAATATTGCCGAACCGGAACAATACCTGGAACTTTGCAACGAAGTGCTGGAATATATCAAAATTCGGGAGGATAACCCCATTCCAGGGGTAATGCCCATTTTAGCAGGATTAGGATCGCCCCAGGAGATGAAAGTCCATGATGAGAAGTGGCATACTGAGAATTTCATGTGGGGAAATTCCCGGACTCGTAGAAAAGATTTTTGGACAGATGAAATCGCAAAGGACTGGAAAGAGACCATGGAAAATGCCCAAACGCGGCTGATCTCCTGTTTTAACTGTCCCATGAAATGCGGGGCAACACTTTCTTTGCCTGGACTCCCAACATACATGATGAAGTGCTTCACAAAATTGACGTATACCATGGGCGCCTTTTCAGACCTGAATTTTGGTTTAAAAATTGCTCAACGCGCTACGGAATATGGATTGGACGGATTTTCAGCCCCTCAGGTGATGGCCTTTGCCCTTGAACTTCTGGATAACGGTATCTTAACGGATAAGGATTTCCCGGAAATGCCGGAAGACAATGAGGGGAAATTTTACTATCTGCTTGATAAAATTGTCCGGCGGGAAGGCATCGGAGATATTCTGGCCAACGGTACGTATTGGGCAGCCAAAGAGATTGGTAATGGGGCAGAAGAATATGCACATAATAATATTAAAAAGATTGAACAATTGCCGCTCAAGTTATCCATGTTGAATCCCATTTACTTCCTTATGTATGCCACGGGCGAGAAGATGAATATTACCCAGATTGAAGGGCAGTTCCCCCAGGCGCCTTTTCCGAAAAGAGAGCAAAGAGAAAAATTTTGTGAGGACTGGATCCAGGTTCCCGATGAAAAGTTCAAACAAATCTTTTTAGACTGGGAATTCCGCGGAGATAATTCCATCCCTTATTATCCAACGGTTGAAATGACCTGTGATATTGTTGACTGGCAGGAGATGATGCACTATATTGATGACGCTCTCGGTCAGTGTGCCGGGTTATCATCATTCCCCTTGAAACCGCCCTATCATATCCATAATTATCCAAAATTTATCTCAGCGGGTGCCGGGATAGATATGGATGAAGACAAACTGACAAAGGCAGCCAAAAGATACAGAACTCTCGTCAGAGCCATTAATATAAGAAGAGGTATGAGAAGAAAAGATGAAAAGCCACCTGAGGACCATTGGAAGAAACGATTTCCTGAACTTGAGGAGAAGCTCTTAGATGGGTATTACAAACTCAAGGGGTGGAATAATGAGGGAATCCCGACGAAAGAGTCCTTAGAGGAACTGGGCTTGGATTATGTGAGCGAAGATTTTATAAAAAGAGGGATCTTGACAGACGGTGACGATGCGCCTGGTGACGATGCTTAGACCAAAAAAGAGACCCATTAGAGTGGAGGGTATGAACCTTGACTGGTGATAAAATTGATAAAAAAATGAAAGTAATTAAAACAATCAAAATTGATGTTGATAAATGTAACGGTTGCAGAGCGTGTGAAGTCATCTGCTCCGCCTTTCATGCTGCTCCAAAATATAGCAGCAATAATCCGGCTAGATCTAGAATTAGGATTATTCGTGATCCTTTAAGAGATATATATGTTCCGGTGTATGCGGGTGAGTATACTGTGGCCGAATGTGCCGGCAGAGATAAATATACGATTGACGGGAAGGAATATGATGAATGTTCTTTTTGCAGGGCTTCCTGCCCCTCCAGGGATGAGTTCAAAGAACCTGATTCCGGTCTTCCGCTCAAATGTGATATGTGTGAAGGTGAAGATGAGCCCTTATGCGTTAAGTGGTGCCTGGCGGATGCCTTGACCCTTGAGACAAGGGAAGAGGAAGAGCCAGATGAACAAGGGGAGCAGGAGGATATGGAGATTGGCTTGGAATCATTGGCAGACAAATATGGATTACAGACGATAATGGATAGCCTGGCCAGAATGTCTGAGAAGGATTAAATCAATGGAAACTATAGCCCCCTTCATAGAAGTCATAGATGAGATAAAAGAGGCTGGCGGAGATATCTTTAAGTTATGCTTTCAGTGTGGTTTGTGCGATTCGGTTTGCCCGTGGAATAAGGTTCGACCCTTTAGCATGCGCAAGCTGATTCGTGAAGCTGCCTTTGGCTTGACTGAGATAGAAGGCGAAGATATATGGCGCTGTACCACTTGTGGTGCTTGCCCTGCACAATGCCCGAGAGGGGTTAAACAGATAGATGTCAGCATAGCCCTGCGACGGGTGGCAACGGAATATGAAGTTTTTCCTGCTTCCGTCAAATCTGCCCGGACAGCAAGGGCAAGCCTGATTTCTGAAGGCAATCCCTTGCAGGGAGACCGGAAAAAGCGAGCTGACTGGGCAAAAGATTTATCGGTAAAAACATATAAAGAAGGGATGGAAGCCTTATATTTCGTTGGCTGCTATCTTTCCTATGACCCGAGAATGAAAAAGGTAGCCACAGCCACAGCCAATATTCTTAAAAAAGCAGGGGTTGAATTTGGAATACTGGGTGACAAGGAAAACTGCTGTGGAGAAAGCATCCGCAAGACAGGCAGTGAAGACGTTTTCAAGCGTCTGGCCAGAGAAAATATCAAAACCTTTATCGATAATGGCGTAAAAAAAGTCATTGTTTCTTCCCCGCATTGCTATCATACGTTTAAAAACGAATATCCTGAATTTATGGTCAACTTTGAGGTTGTCTATATGTCCCAATACCTGCTTGAGCTGATCAATGAAGGACGGCTTGAACTTACAGGCGAATATCCAAAAAAAGTAACCTATCATGATCCGTGTTACCTGGGCCGCCATAATGGCATATATGATGAACCCCGGGAGTTGTTAAAAAAGGTTTCCGAATTGGAATTTCTTGAAATGGAATCTCATGGCAAAAATAGTCTGTGCTGTGGTGGCGGCGGTGGCAGGATCTGGATGGACACCCCTCAGGAAGAAAGATTTTCCGATATCAGGCTGAAACAGGCCAGAGAAGTGGGAGCGCAAGTTTTGGCGACATCCTGCCCGTATTGCATTACCAACTTTGAGGAAAGCCGCCTTAACCTTGAGTATGAAGATATTCTGGAAGTCAAAGACATTACAGAGATTATCAGTGAGATGATTTAGGGGAGACCGGAGAATTGATGGTTTTGGGGTGAGTATTAAATTTATGATGAGGAGATAGAAAGTGGAAAACGACGTATTGCCGGAAGAAATAATTCAACAATTTTCTGATAATTCTGTTTATAGAAATATGGGAGATAAAAACTTTGGAGACGTCATGGTTGTTGGTGGAGGGGTCAGCGGTATTCAGGCCACTCTCGACCTTGCCACTGCGGGTTTCAAGGTTTACATGGTTGAGAAAGGACCGAGTATTGGCGGCCATATGGCCCAGCTTGACAAGACTTTTCCCACAAATGACTGCTCGATGTGAATTCTCTCTCCTAAACTGGTCGAGGTCGGCCGGCATCCAAACGTAGAGATTTTAACATTTACTGAAGTAGAAACTGTAGAAGGCAAACCGGGTGATTTTCAGATAGGCCTTAAGACAAGACCCCGATATATTATTGAGGACAAGTGCACGGGATGTACAACCTGTGTAGAATACTGTCCGGTTTCCTATCCTGATCCGTTTAATCAGGGAATATCACAGAATAAAGCGGTTCATGTATATTTTTCCCAGGCCATTCCCCTTGTTTCATATATTGATGACTCCTGCCTTAGATTAAAAGAGGGTAAATGTGATATTTGTAGCAGTGTATGTAAGACAGGTGCTATAGATTTCAGACAAACGCCTGTGAAAACAGATATCATTGTCGGTGCGATCATTTTGTCTTCCGGTATTACGCCGTTTGATCCTTCTGCCAGGGAAGAATACGGGTATACCAAATATCAGAACGTGGTCACCAGTATGGACTATGAACGGCTCTTATCCTCCACAGGTCCTTACGAAGGCGAGGTTCTGCGTATTTCTAACAAGAAGCATCCCAAAAAGATCGCCTGGATTCAATGTGTGGGGTCAAGGCGGGTCACCGAGGGAGATAACAGCTATTGTTCCGGCGTGTGTTGTACTTATACTCAGAAACAGGTTATTTTGACAAAACACCATTACGAAGATGTCGAATGCACCATATTTCATAATGATATTCGTTCCTTTGGCAAGGATTTTGAACGATTCTTCCAGAGAGCGGAACAATTGCCCGGGGTTGAATTCATCAGAAGCTACGCATCCATTGAAAAAGAAATTCCTGAAACCCAAAACGTGGTTGTCAGATATGCCACTGCCGATGATGGCGTCAAATCGAAAGAATTCGATATGGTGGTTCTTTCTGTTGGGTTGAATCCACCCAAGGCGTATAAGGAAATTTCAGAAAAATTTGGCATTGAGCTGAATGCGCATGGCTTTGCTAAATCAGACTCTTCAAATCCAATCCAAACCAGCAGACCCGGAATATTCGTCAGCGGTGCTTTCCAGGGACCGACTGATATTCCTGAGTCCGTCTTTACCGCCAGCGGAGCCGGTTCTCAGATTGGTGAACTCCTTGACTACAGGCGAGGGAAGCTGGCCAAAGAAAGAATATACCCCGAAGAGCGGGATGTCTCCGCCGAAGCGCCAAAGATAGGCGTTTTTGTGTGTCATTGCGGGGCAAATATATCAAGTGTCGTCAATGTTCCTGCCACAGTTGAATATGTTTCAACCTTACCCAATGTTGTTTATGCAAAAGAGCAGATATTTTCATGTGCCACCAATTCTGCCAGGGAAATAACAGACCTGGCAATAGAAAAAGGATTCAATCGGGTTGTGATTGCTGCCTGTTCTCCCAGGACCCTTGAGCCGTTGTTCCGGGATACCCTTCGTGAGGCAGGATTGAATCAATATTATCTTGATATGGCCAATATCCGCGAACAGTGCTCCTGGGTGCATGCCAAGCAAAAGGATGAGGCCACCCAAAAGGCACAGGATATCATTCGGATGTCGGTAGCCCGTGCCAGTCAGTTGGAACCTTTACAGGAATTTGATCTGCCGGTCGACAAGGCGGCTTTAGTGGTGGGCGGCGGTATTGGGGGTATGACCTGTGCGCTTTCCATCGCAAACCAGGGCCATGAAGTTTATTTGATTGAAAAGAATAAAGACTTAGGCGGGATGGCTCGAAGACTTCATACCACTCTGGAAGGGTTGGATGTTCAAACCTATCTGGATGATGTCATCCACCAGGTTTATCAACATCCTCTTATTCATGTATCCCATGAAGCCACTATTAAAAAGGTTGCGGGGTATCTGGGCAATTTTACCACTACAGTGGAAACTGAAGGCAGGGTCAAAGAAATCAAACATGGTGCTTCCGTTCTTGCGATCGGTGCTGATGAATATAAGCCTACTGAATACCTTTACGAAGAAAGCGATCAGGTGTTTACCCATCTTGAGCTGGAAGAAGAGATCGCCAAAGGAAATGAAACGGTCCTTAATGCCGAGAGCCTGGTGATGATTCAATGTGTGGGCTGTAGAAACGAAGACAGAAATTACTGCTCCAGGGTTTGTTGCAGCCATGCTGTAAAGAACGCCTTGGCACTCAAAGAAAAAACTCCTGAGATGCGGATCTATGTCCTTTTCAGGGATATGAGAACCTATGGATTCAGAGAAGATGCGTATCGGGAAGCCTCAGAACAAGGGGTTCAGTTTATACGATATACCCCGGAAGATGCACCACAGGTTGAAGCCGTCAAAGAAGGCGGAAAAGATGTTTTAAGAGTCCTGGTGCCTGATCTTATTTTAGGTCAGCGGTTGGAATTGGATGCGGATATTCTTTCTCTGGCTGCTGCGGTTATTCCCGCTGAATCAACCCATGAAATAGCCAGACATTTTAAGGTAACCTTGAGCCCGGATGAATTTTTTAAAGAAGCCCATGTTAAATTAAAACCGGTTGAATTTGCAACAGATGGCGTTTTCCTTTGTGGAACCGCTCATTACCCCAAACATATACCGGAAACCATTAACCAGGCGTATGGCGCTGCCGGAAGAGTCTTAACACTTCTTTCACATGATACAGTCATCGCATCGGGTTCTGTCTGCATCGTAAATGAATACGATTGTGTGTCCTGCGGTGCCTGTATTACAGCGTGTAGTTATGGGGCGATTGAGTTTAAAGATACCCCAAAGGGTAAAAAAGCATGGGTTAATCCAGTTCTCTGTAAAGGAGATGGTGTATGTAATGCAAAATGCCCGACAAATGCGATTGCATTAAAGCACTTTACCAATGAAGAGCTTGGAAGCCAGATTGATGCAGCGATTACCCATGAAGACATCATCGGACAAATGAATGCGGTTTTTGAAGAGGCTTAAGTGGTTACAAATGGAAATAGTTGAAATAAATAGAAGCCTTTCTAACAAAGGAGGTTATAAATAATGAGTGCGGCTCTTGAATTTAAACCGAGAATATTGGGGTTTGTATGTCACTGGTGAGCGTACGGTGCTGCTGACCTGGCTGGAGTTTCCAGACTGCAATATGCAAATGAAATGAGACTGATACGCGTCATGTGTTCCGGTAGAGTCGATCTGGACTTTATACTCAGAGCCTTCTCAAATGGACAGGACGGCGTGTTTATCGGTGGGTGTAATTTAGGGGAATGTAATTATGTTACCCATGGAAATTTTGATGCATTGGCCAATACATATCTTGCTAAAAAGGTATTGGAACATATCGGCCTGAATCCGGAAAGACTGAGAATTCAATTTATGTCCGGTGCTGACGGTAATCTCCTGGCTGAATATACGGATGATTTCAGTAAGAAGATAAAAGAATTAGGACCCCTTGGCAAAAGCGAGGGGTTGGACAAAAATCAAGTAAAGTTCAATCTTGAAGCGGCAAGAAAATTAGTTCCCTATATGAGACTGGTGGAAAGAGAACGGCTCAGAGTCCCTGTAAAATCAAAGCAAGCGTATACTGAGTTTTTTGAAAGCCAGGATGTGGATCGATTGTTTAATGATATATTTTCAGATAAACTGGCAATAAGTCAGATTATGATGCTCCTTGAGAAAAAATCCCTTTCAACGAGTGACATCGCAGAAAAATTGGGCCTGAATTCCTCTGACGTATCCAGACACATGATCAATTCATCGCGTCAGGGATTCGTCAGATATGATACAGCCAGCAATTGTTATGCACTGGCCTAAGATGAACTTGGGGAAAGGAAAAAATTAGGAAAGCGGCTATGGAAATTGATAGAGTAGATCAGATTATTGATAAACATCATGGAGAAGCAAGTTCCCTGCTTCAAATATTACTGGACATTCAAAGTGAAAATAATTGGCTGCCCAGGGAAGTACTGGGAAGAGTCAGTGAGAAATTAGACGTTCCTTTAAATCAGATACAGCATATCGCTACTTTTTATAAAGCCTTTAGTTTAGTGCCTAAAGGACGTCATCAAGTTCACATTTGTGTGGGAACTGCCTGCCATGTTCGCGGCGCTACCCGTATCCTTGATACAGTGGAAGATGCGATTGGCATAAAGCCCGGTGAAACAGATCTGGATTTAAAGTTCAGCCTTGAAACGGTTAACTGCCTTGGCTGTTGTGCGTTAGGACCGGTTGTAGAAGTCAATGGAAAGGTCCATGGGAAGATGTCACCGGTTAAAACATCAGAAGTGTTAAAAATCTATGAGTAGGGGAAAATTATGGTGCGGTTAAAAACGCCTGAAGCATTAGAAAGCTTCAGACAGGAAATATTATCCAAAAGAAATCCGGACAAACCGTGTATTTCAATCTGTGCGGGTGCGGGTTGTGTTGCCTCGGGTGCAGATGAAGTGATAGAAGCGTTTAAAGCTGAAATTGAAAATCAGGGATTAGCTGCAAAAGTCGATACCAAAGGGACTGGATGTCCTGGTTTTTGTGAGAGAGGACCTATTGTGGTTATATACCCTGAGGAAATATGCTATCTTCAGGTAACGGCTGAAGATGTTCCTGAGATAATTTCTGAGACCATAAAGAAAAATAAAGTAGTCGAGCGTCTTTTATTTGAAGATCCGGTTACCGGTGAAAAAGCAGTTCATGAATCTGATATTTCTTTTTATAAAGCTCAGGAACGAGCCGTCCTTTGCAATAACATTAAGATCGATTCCAGGAGTATTGATGACTATCTTGCACTGGGTGGGTATGCTGCATTGGGCAAAGCTCTGGGTGGGATGACGGATGTACAGGTTCTGGAAGAAGTCAAAAAATCCAACTTGAGAGGAAGGGGCGGTGCTGGTTTTCCGGCAGGCAGAAAGTGGGAAGGTTCCCGTAATGCGCCTGAGCCGATCAAATATGTCATTGTGAATGCGGATGAGGGTGATCCCGGCGCATTCATGGACAGAGCGCTCCTTGAAGGAAACCCTCATTCAATTCTCGAGGGATTGATCATTGGTGGGTATGCCATCGGTTCCCACGAGGGCTATTTTTATGTTCGACAGGAATACCCCCTGGCAGTAGAGAATATTAATCTGGCCATTAAACAGGCTGAAGAGTATGGCTTGCTTGGGAAAAATATTCTTGGTTCCGGTTTTGATTTTAAAGTATATGTACACCAGGGAGCAGGTGCTTTTGTCTGTGGCGAATCAACGGCTTTAATGACCTCATTGGAAGGCCGGGTTGGAGAGCCCAGACCCAAGTATGTCCGTTCCAATGTGAAGGGCTTGTGGAATAGACCCAGTGTGCTGAATAATGTTGAAACCTGGGCAAATGTGCCGCTGATTATTAATAAAGGTGCTGACTGGTTTACTCAGATTGGAACAGACTCCAGCAAGGGCACAAAGATTTTTTCCCTGGTGGGTAAGATTACCAATACCGGACTTGTAGAAGTCCCCATGGGCATGACCCTGAGAGATATTATTTACAAAATCGGCGGTGGTATTCCGGATGGCAAAAAATTCAAGGCCGTGCAGACCGGAGGACCGTCCGGCGGATGTATCCCGGAAGACCAGTTAGATTTGCAGGTCGGGTTTGATGAACTTACCAGGGCAGGATCTATGATGGGGTCCGGAGGAATGATCGTTCTGGATGAAGACACCTGTATGGTGGATGTTGCCAGATATTTCATTAATTTTCTTACTGAAGAGTCCTGCGGTAAATGTGTTCCCTGTCGTGAAGGGCTGCGGCAGATGCACAGAATCCTTACCAATATTACTCTGGGTAAAGGAAAAGAAGGCGATATAGAACTGTTGGAAGAGCTGGCTGAGACAGCCGTTGAAGCGTCGCTGTGCGCTTTGGGCAAAAGTGCTCCCAACCCGTTCTTAAGTACGTTACGCTATTTCAGAGATGAATATGAAGCACACATAAAAGAAAAACGATGTCCTGCCTTGGCCTGTAAAGAATTGATCTCGTTCTATATTGATCCTGCCAGGTGTATGGCCTGCGGAATTTGTTTAAAGAAATGCCCTGCCGAGGCCATTGATGGCGGCAAGAAAAAGATCCATATCATTGATCAGGAAAAATGCACCAAATGCGGTACCTGTTTTGAAGTCTGCCCTGCAAAATTTGGTGCCGTGACAAAGATTTCCGGTGAGCCTGTTCCGGAACCGATTGCGGAAGAAAAAAGAATAATCATTAAAAAGAGCAAAAAAGAGAGCAAGTAATGAAAGAAATCCAATTTGAGATTGATGGGAATAAAGTAACGGCAACAGAAGGGATGACGCTTCTTGAGGCGGCTCAAAGTGCAGGAATATTCATCCCTACTCTGTGTCATCACGAGAAACTGGAACCTTTCGGAGCCTGTCGGCTTTGTATTGTAGAAGTAGAAGCCAATGGTCGGACAAAACTTGTTGTTTCCTGTGTTTATCTATCAGAAGAAAATATCATTGTCAGAACCCGGTCTGAAAAGATAGATAGAATTCGCAAAACCATTATAGAGTTATTAATGGCACATGCTCCGGATTCTCCCAAATTACAGGACCTGGCAAAAGAGTATGGCGCAGACAAAGATCGTTATGAAAAAGAGGCTTCATTTTGTATCCATTGCGGCTTGTGTGTCAGATATTGTGCTGAGGTTACAAAGAAGAATGCTATTGGGTTTGTGGATAGAGGGATACACAAAGAAATCAGTTTTATTCCGGAAATTGCCGCAAAGGAGTGCAATGACTGCAAGGAATGTTTCCCACTCTGTCCGACATCATATCTCCAGGCAGCGTTTGTTTTAACTGAAGCCCTTGCGTTTCCCGCAACTTCCAAGTCTGAATCAAAGGAATAGGGAGAATTTGAGTACAAGGAAAAATACAAAATTTTATCAAGCCCTTCAGTGTAAAGAAAGATCCGGTGGAACAGATTCTTCTGATCAGGTCATTGATCTGGAACTGATCGGAGAGGAACCTTTTTTGATTCGTATTGATGATAAGGATTACTCTGTCGTGATGAGAACACCCGGGGATGAAGTGTATCACGCCGTCGGGTTTTGTCTTGGGGAAGGGATTGTAGATTCTTTTGAGGATTTTAAAACCATTGGGTATGATAAAGATCTGGAGCCGAATATTATTAATATTTGGTTGACACCTGAACGGCATGAAAAGATTCCCCATCTTCTTGAACGGAAGGGGTTTGTCAGTCAGACCAGTTGCGGCATTTGCGGGAAAGAGATGCTCAAGGATCTGCATCAGATATTAATGCCGGCAGAAAATGGGTTTGAGGTTGAAATCAACCGTGTCTTTGATTGCATCAACAAACTTTCCAAAAATCAGAAATATTATCAGAGAACCAGAGGATCTCACGCCGCGCTGATATTTGACGATCAACTCCAAGTGATCTCTTTTGCCGAAGATGTCGGGCGACATAATGCACTTGATAAAGCCATCGGAACAGCTTTCATGGATGGAACCCTGTCTGATGCCGGCGTTCTTGTATTATCTTCAAGGATCAGTTATGAATTGGTTCAAAAAGCTGCCAGAGCGCATCTGCCGGTGATGATCTCTAATTCAAGACCCACCGCCCTTGCCGTTGAAATGGGACAGTCCTTAAACATGACATTGGCTTTTCCTGTAGAAGAATCTGAATTAATAATCGTTTGCGGTGAAAATCGCATCATAAGAGAATAAAGCAAAATAACAATTTATTGGAAAGTTATTGAATTAAAAATAATAATAGATTAAAAGCACCCAATAATCAGCCAAATAAAGAGGAGAGATAATTTGAAAATTCTCACAACCGCAAAAAAAGTAGTCGATGTGGAATTAACCCTCCATGTGGAGAATGGCGCCATTGTTGAAGACGGGTTACAATATGTGATTAATGCCTGGGATGAAAATGCCGTGGAAGCGTCTGTCCAGTTAAAGGAAAATAATGGAGCAGAAACAACCCTGGTGAGTATCGGCGGTAGCGATAACACCGATATGATCCGAAAATGTTATGCCATGGGAATTGATAATGGCATTCATATTGATGATCCTGCACTGGAAAAAGCAGATTCATTTGTTTTTGCCAGAGTGCTGCAAAAAGTGTATGAGGCGGGCGAGTATGATCTGGTCATTACAGGAAAGCAGGCCCAGGATACAGACAACGGCCAGACCGGGATTATCTTGGCGGAGATTTTGGGAATCCCCTGCGTCAGTAACGTGGTTGCCATTGATGTTATAGATGACGCTAATATTAAAGTGTCTCGACTGGGTGATATGGGAACTGAAATTATAGACGTGTCATTACCCGCTGTCATAACGGTGAGTGACAGTATTAACGAACCCCGATTGCCTGCCATGCGCGGTATTATGATGGCAAAGAAAAAGAAAATCCAGGTCATGGATCTGGCAGGTTTGGGAACGTCCTATGATGAAGTCAGCGGTGGGTCTTTAACATCAGAAGTGATTGCGTTTATGGCATCGGAAACACGACAGGCCGGACAGAAATTTGAAGGGGATGCGGTAGAAATAACCGCCAAAGTCGTCGATCTTCTGGCCAATGAAGCAAAGGTGTTTTAAGGGAATTTAAATCTAAGCGGATTCAGTTCCGATTTCATATAAGGAATACTATTATGGCAAAAGTACTTGTGGTAGCAGATATTAAACAAGGTGTGCTCAAAGGCAGCACAACCGAGCTTTTATCAAAAGCCAAAGCAATGGGGGCAGAGACCGCTGTTGTGGCAATGGGGAATAATATTGAATCATTGGCATCAGGTTTGGCAGCAGCCGGATCAGATACCCAGTATATTGCAGATGATGCAAGTCTTGACCTTTTTTCAGCAGGACCTTATGCCGCTTGTGTTGTTGATGCTGCTAACCAGTTTGGTGCCAACCTGATCTGGTTTGGGTTTTCTGAAAGCGGTAAAGCTACGGCACCGAGAGTTGCTGCTCAATTGGGATCTGCATGTGCTACAGAGATTACAGATGTAACGCTTGATGGAGATCAAATAGAAGTAACACGACCTGCCATTGCAAATAAGGTCATGCAAAAAGTTAAAATCAATACGGAACGACTTGTTGCAGTGATTAGAGCAGGGGCATTTGAGGCAGACGAAGGTATAAGCGGAACTGAAAATGTGGTCAAGCTCTCTGCTCCGGCAGCTGATTTAAAGGCTGTGATCAAAGAACTCGTTTTCGATGCCAGCGGAGAAATCGATCTTGCTGACGCCGACGTCGTTATTTCAGTAGGGCGGGGTGCCAAAGATCAGGCCGGTGTTGACCTTGTAAAAGATCTGGCCAATGATCTGGCCGCAGGATTTGGGTCTTCCCGCGCCATGGTGGATGGTGGTTTCATGGCACACAATAAGCAAGTCGGGCAAACCGGTAAAATCGTTGCGCCAACGCTTTATATGGCCATCGGTATCTCAGGTGCTATCCAGCATCTGGCAGGAATGAACGGCTCAAAAACCATCCTGGCAGTGAACAAAGACCCTGAAGCGCCTATCTTTAATGTGGCGGATTATGGTATTGTCGGAGACCTTTTTGAGGTGGTTCCGATTCTTAAAGAAGAGATTAAAAAAATTAGAGGTTAGTTATGAGTCCCCTTTTTATGTCGTTACTGCTCATTGTCGGACTGGCGATTTTCAGTCGCACCATGATTCAAAAAATTCAATTATTGATGGCACTCGAACCCACGGATCGGGCCAATCATATCACAGAACGGCTTAAAAACATGGTGGTGATTGCCCTGGGTCAGAAACGCCTGGTGAGAAGGAAGAAAGAGTGGTCTTCCGGTATCATGCATGCCTTTATTTTCTGGGGATTCTGCATCCTGATCATTCGCAGCCTGAATTTGTATGGAGAAGGCTTTGTAAAAGGCTTTCAGTTGCCGTTGTTGGGTCAAGAATTTATACTGGGATATCTTTATGCCAGTTTAAAAGATATCATGGAAGGCATTGTTTTAGTGATGGCGGGGTATGCTATTTTTCGTCGGGTGGTTCTTAAGCCTGAACGCCTGCACAACACATGGGAAGCCTATTTTGTCTTAGGTATGATCGGGGTGTTGATGATTTCCGATCTCCTGCTGGATGGTGCCCGATATAATTTAATTATGCTGCATAACAACCCTGAGCACCTTCATTTTTTGAATAATCCCCAATATGGTTCCGAATTTTTCTGGACACCGGTTTCCGTGGGCGCCGCAAGTCTTATATCCGGGTTCAGTGCCGATGCCAACGGGCTTATCCTGACCACCATGTTCTGGTTACACATTATCACTCAGTTGACCTTTCTTAATTTTCTGCCCTTAGGAAAACACTTTCATGTTATTACAGCACTTCCCAATGTGTTTTTAAAATCCTTAGGATATCCCCATGAAAAGACCAGACTTCTGGATTTGGAAGATGAATCGGTCTGGGAAGATGAATCCTTAGGCGTCAATCATATCCATCAGCTTAATTGGAAACAGGGACTGGATCTTTATACCTGTACCGAGTGCGGCCGATGTAAAGAGGTCTGCCCGGCGTTTACCACGGATAAACCACTGAATCTGCATGACTTTAACGATACATTGAAAGCCGAACTTTTTGACAATGCCGATAATATTATCAAAAGAGCCAAATTGGCCGCTACGATTAAAGAAGACGGTGATCCCGAACAAATTGAAGCGATCAAAGCCCAGATGCTCGAACTGAACAGCAAAAAAACGCTCATTGGGGATGTGATCTCCGAAGACACGCTCTGGGCCTGTACTACTTGTCGTGCCTGTGAACAAGTCTGCCCGGTGACCATCGAGCATGTGCCCCGCATCATGGCCATGAGACAGGGACAGTCCTTGATGGCCGGCGTCTACCCTCAGGAGTTGAATGTGGCGCTGAAAGGCCTTGAGCGCAACGGCAATCCCTGGGGTATCGGGTATGACAAACGTGCTGAGTGGGCCGACGGGCTGGATGTTAAAAAAATGGCAGATGACTCTGATGTTGAGTATCTGCTCTGGGTTGGCTGTGCCGGGTCTTTTGATGATCGAAGCAAAAAGGTGTCTATCAGTCTGGTTAAAATTTTGCAAAAAGCCAATATCAGCTTTGCCATCCTGGGTACGGAAGAAAAATGTACCGGCGATTTTGCCAGACGCGTCGGTAATGAGATGATGTACCAGATGATGGCTCAGGAAAACATTGAAACCCTGAACAATTACAAGGTTAAAAAAATTATTGCGGCCTGTCCCCATTGTCTTAATACGCTCAAGCATGAATACCCGCAAATGGGGGGAAATTATGAAGTGATCCATCATACCGACTTCATTGATCAGCTCATAAAATCCGGTAAGATCACTTTAACTAAAACATTGGAAGGCGTTTTGACCTACCATGATCCCTGCTATCTGGGGCGGTACAATGAAATTTATGATCAACCCAGATCCATTTTACACTCCCTGGCAAAAGACGGCCTCAAAGAACTTGACCGGCATGGACAGGAAAGTTTCTGCTGTGGTGCCGGCGGCGGGAGAATGTGGTTGGAGGAGACCATTGGTAAAAGAATCAATGTGGAGCGATCAGAAGAGATTGTGGGTCAAAACGCCACGACTGTGGCAGTGGCTTGCCCGTTCTGTTTAACCATGATCGAAGACGGCATGAAAGAGCTGAACAAAGACGAAGACATCAAGACACAAGATATCGCCGAACTTGTAGCCAATAATATGGCGTAAAGCCAATCAACACCCCCGGATTCAAATCCTGTATCCGGGGGCCTGTCTTCTTCCCCCCTTCTAAAGAGATTATTATTTTCAGTTGAAATTTTGTTTTTCATTAATTGTTGAGGTATTTTCTCACCTTCCCCAAAAAAATATTGCATTCTCTGACAAGCCGTTGTGTATTTATTGTAGATACAATCTAAGCCATATCTATTTAGTGCCCGACCGAAAACTGTCAATTTTTTCTGACCACGGGGTTTGTGGATTCTTCTTCTAAATAAATAAGCTTTTTGCGTATCATGAATGATTGACAAAAGGTGTTTCGTCTTGTAATATGCTTGAAAATGAGACGCTAATGAGAAAAGATATTATGCCAAAACCCTTTATTCCAGAAAAACTGCCGCTTGAAAATATAAACTGGGAAGACCTACTCACCAATATTGTCAAAGCAAATTCCGCAGTGGCAAAATTTGATGGTCTGCTTGAAAGCATTCCAAACCCTTTATTATTTTTAAATCCACTTATGACCCAAGAGGCAGTGTTATCATCCAAAATTGAAGGAACACAGGCATCGCTGAATGAAGTTTTAGCGTTTGAGGCAGCTCCAAAAAGAAAACAGGACAATATTAACGATATTGAGGAAGTTATCAATTACAGGAATGCCCTTCTGTTTGCCACAAAGGAACTTGAAAACAGACCCATCTGTTTAAACTTTATTAAAGACATGCACAAAATACTTCTACAAGGAGTAAGGGGTCAAAACAAAGCAAAAGGTGAATTTAGGAGAATTCAAAATTGGATTGGAAAATCAAATTCGACAATTGAAACAGCAAGCTATGTTCCGCCAGCACCGCATCTTCTCTTAGATTTTTTATCTAATTGGGAAAAATATTGCCA
>Ga0190329_1000106_pt1 | contig 23945 bp, 20 predicted proteins | sample 48720423_MG_FD_161655 | JGI IMG/M metagenome (GOLD analysis project Ga0190329, IMG submission 161655) | Hydrothermal vent sediment bacterial communities from Southern Trench, Guaymas Basin, Mexico - 4872-04-2-3_MG | ecosystem: Environmental > Aquatic > Marine > Hydrothermal vents > Sediment ... | reverse complement strand
AAGACTCCACATCTTCGGCAGTGGCTCCGGGGTACACCACCGTGACCTCAACGGCATTGGCGGAAAAATCAGGGAAAGTTTCCCGTTTCAGATCAGTCACCGAAATCAGACCCAGGGCGATAAACAGCAGCATGAGAAGATTTGAAGCCGTGGGATGGGCACACATAAACGAAACGGCCTGTTTAAACAAATTCATGTCACAATGCCTCCCCGGCGGCCTGACATTTCAGCTGTTTTGCAATGTCGTCGGCATGAACGGGTTTCAACCGCATCCCCTCCACGGCCGGCACAAGGTCGCTCAGCACCAGAATTTCTCCTTGTTCAATCCCTGTGGACAGCACTGCTATATCCTCCATATGGAATTCAACTTTCACCGGCTTAATTTTAAGCCGGTTTTCTTTGGTGCAGATATAGATCTTTCCTCCATGTATGGAACTTCTAGGGATGATAAAGCGGTCCGGAACGGGCTTGCCCCGCAATTCCACCTCCACATACATATTGGTGATCAGGGGCGGGCGCTTTCCGAGAAGTATATTTCCATAGGGGTTATCCACAATAATATAAACGGTAATGGCCCCGGTCTTAAGATCTATGGACTCACTGGTCCGGGAAAATTGACCGTCCCATTCAATTTGATTCACCTTATCCATGGGAAGCCTCACCTTGGCAGTGATGCCAATAGCCCGACGGATCATCTCCATATCCGGCAATTCCAAGGCCATGGAACCCGCTTCCCGAGGCATGAGGTTTAAAAGTTTTTGGGGTGTTAATTGTATCAAAATTTCCGCCCTGTCAATGCTTTCAGCTTTAACCAGAACACTTCCGGCAGTCGCATACTGGTGAAGTTCAATATTCACTACAGACAGCCGGCAGTTAAAAGGGGCATAAATTTCTGTTTTGGCCACATCCAGACGTCGTTCACTCACTGTGGATTCCCCTGATTTTTTCTGAGCCAGCAAGGCTTTTTTCTGGGATGGGATCAAAGCCAGGGTATTTTGAAGGGTGTTCACTGTGGTCTGATGGGTCAAAAAAATTCTTTCCTCCTTTTCCAGATCAGAGGCGGAGATATACCCTTTGTCAAATAACTCTCGTTTTCGCTCCAGTTCCTGAGCAGCACTGACCAAAGATTTTTTTTCAATGGACAGCAATCGCTGAGTATTTTTCCGGGACTGCACAAGCTCCTTAAGTCGGGCATCAATATTCATGAGCTCTGCCACCCCCCGGGTTTCAGCTAAGCCGTATGGGGTAGTATCAATTTTAAGCAGAAGTTCACCTTTTTTAATAAAATATCCTTTTTTCAGATTTTCATTCATATAAACGATTTTACCGCTGACCTCAGAAATCGCTTCCCAGGTTCGGTCTGCCTCAACATATCCATACCCAATCGCTCTGGGAACAACCGGTGTCTTTTCCAGTGAAATCACCCGGACGGTCTGAACCCGCTCTTTGGACTCAAAACGAATGGGCGGCTGTTTGGTATTTTTCATCCATACAAAAAGAACCATTCCACAGACGATGGGAATAATAATCAATGATTTTTTCAACATTTTCATATACCTTTCTTTCACACTGATTTTTACCATTTTTTTGCCCCTTCAATGGTGACCATAAAACAACCCTTTATCCGGAAACCATTCCCCATGAAAAAATATTTTCTTTTGCAAAAGATTTCCCCAAAGGTCCGGTATTCACATCAATGGCCCATGCCCCTTTCCCCACACATAGTTTCACAAATTCCTGTATGGGTTTGGGGTCACATGCCTTAAGCGCATCCCGGATACTTTTTTTTGTAATTCGAAGATTATCCGCGATCAGTTTCATAATCGTCAATACTTACCTTGTCTGCCGATGCCGATCGGATATGCACATCCCGCTGGGGAAAGGGAATTTCAATACCTTCCTGTGCAAAGCGTTTATAAACAGCCGTATTCAGCATGTGCAGTATTCTACCGCGTAATACTGGTTTTTCTACCCAGCATAATAACTCATGATTAAGACTTGAATCTCCAAACGCGCGAAACCGCACGCGCGGCTCAGGGAATTTGCAGACATTCGGGGAAGTTGCTACCACATCAAGCAAAACAGCATGAACCTTATCAATATCCGATCCATAGGCAACGCCCACCTGAACACGGATGCGAAATTTTTCATGCCTGCCGCCGGCCTCATTGATAATTTTGGTATTTCCCATGATTGAATTGGGCACTGTAATTTCCACATCATCACGGGTCAAAAGGCGTGTACTGCGAATACCAATATTTGTCACTTCTCCCCGCTCCCCTGAATCAAGAACAATGAAATCCCCAATTTTATACGGTGCATCCGCCATGATAAATACACCTGAAAATAAATTGGCCAGTGTATCTTTTGCAGCAAAAGAAATAGCAAGACCTATGATACCGGCAGAAGCGACCCAGGCGGTCAGGTCAATGTTCCAGACCAGAAAAATAATATAAATTGACAGACCTGTTACCAGAATAATCAACAGATTGTTGAATAACGGCAGGGTCTGATCCTGTATGAGTTTGAACCGACTTTTATCATAACTCAAATAATTAAGTAAAAGCTTAAGAAACCGTGTTACAGCAGCTGCCCAGAGAAATATAGCTACGGTTTTTAAGCCTCCCAGGGTAATGAAATTTATGGTTTCTTTAAATTCCAATCTTTCAGTTGCCAGGGCAAGACCAAAAAGTATGATACTGAGAAAGATGGGCTTATGAAAAATATCAAGAACCTGATCGTCTATTTTGAGCCGGGTCTTTTCTATCCATCTTTTAATGACCCGGGTGGTGATCACATCCATGACCTTTGCCAGGCCAAAAAACAAGAGGACAATCAACACCGCCTGGACATAACGGTTGGGCGCTATTTGTGCCAGCATTTCCAATAATTGTTCTTTTTCAAACTTCATTCGTTTCCCTTTATTATTATTATTAAAAACAATTATCCATGAACAGCCATTCCTTTACTTTACTTAAATCACCCCTACTTCACAATATAAAATATTCTGTAAATATAGAGCATCGAACTCAATCTGATTTAAAAAGGACTATACCAAAACCATTTTTTATTGACTATTTCATTGTTTTTCTTCATTAATAGGCCATGACATTTAAACCAATTGGAATTTAAGAAAATAAAGGAGACCCAATGTCAAAAGGAAAAGTTGTTCTTGCCTATTCAGGAGGACTTGATACCTCTGTTATATTAAAATGGCTCTTGGAACAAAGATATGAAGTATTTGCCTATATGGCCAATATCGGCCAGGAAGAAGATTTTAAAGCTGCTGAACAAAAAGCGCTAAGAATCGGTGCGTCCAAAGTATTTATCGAAGACATGAAAAAAGAATTTGTCACTGATTATATTTTTCCCGTATATAAGGCCAATACACTATATGAAGGGCGATACCTTTTAGGGACAGCCATTGCCCGCCCCATTATTGCAAAAAAACAGATAGAAATTGCAAAACAGGTTGGTGCTGATTATGTCTCTCATGGTGCAACAGGCAAAGGCAACGATCAAGTCCGGTTTGAATTGTCTTACTATGCCCTGAATCCCAAAATCAAGGTCATCGCACCCTGGAAAAATGCTGATTTCTTAAGTGCCTTTAAGGGGAGAACCGATCTTCTTGCCTATGCTGAAAGCCATGGTATCCCGACCAAACAGTCTGCCTCCAAACCCTATAGTGAAGACGACAACCTGCTGCATATTTCCCATGAAGCCGGTATTCTTGAAGATCCCGGTCATGAGTGTGAGGACAGTATTTATTCCCATACCGTATCCCCGGAAGATGCGCCGGACACCCCCACAAAAATTAAAATTGAATTCAAAAACGGTATTCCGGTCAAGGTCACCAACCTTGAAAATAATACCATTAAAACCGATGCCCTTGAATTGTTTGAATACCTCAATAAATTGGGACGGGAAAATGGTATCGGGCGGCTTGACATGGTTGAAAACCGGTTTGTGGGAATTAAATCCCGAGGCGTATATGAAACACCCGGTGGTACCATTCTCCATGAAGCCCACAAAGACATTGAAGGCATTGCCATGGATCGGGAAGTCATGCGACTGAGGGACATGCTGTCTGGCAAATTTGCAGAACTGATTTACAATGGATTCTGGTTCAGCCCTGAAATGGAATTTATCATGGCGGCCATTGATAAGAGCCAGGAAGTCATTGATGGTGAAGTCACCTTGAAGCTCTATAAGGGTACCGCATATCCCGTTGCCCGGACAAGCCCTTCTTCCCTTTATGACCAGGATCTGTCTTCCATGGATATTGAAGGCGGGTACAATCAGGAAGATGCGGAAGGCTTTATTAAAATCAATGCTATCCGGCTGATGGCCCACAGAAATATCATCAACAAAAAAAAATAATCGAATCATCTGCCCGGGAGGTGGGGTTAACCTCCCGGACAGACTCTATTCAATTCCCTAAAAATAAAATAAAATATGTTACCGCCACTGATCCTAATACCGGTATGATAATCCCTCCTCTCCACAACCCGTAGATCAGGGTAAAGGCCATGCCTGAGATTGCTGCCAAAGGCATATCCGGAGTGGCATTAAACACACCGGGGATGATCAGGGCACCGATTGCTGCCACGGGTATGCATTTTAAAAAAGCATCCACTCTTTTGGGGGTTTTTTTATTGGTTAACATCAAAAAAGGTATCAGTCTTGGCCCATATGTTACCGCTGCCATACCCAGTATAAGAGGAATAAGGTTATTCACAGACCTCCTCCTGAACGTCGTCTGCAACAAAAAATGACCCGACCGAAGCAATGATAAGAATACACACAATAATGGTCCAGCCATCTGGAAGAATATCAAGTTTGATTAAAATCGTATTTAAAAGTCCCGAGGCGATAACCAGTATCACTGCTTTAGTTGATTTTTTTATTTCAGGCAGCAGAATTGCCAGTAACAAGGCATAAAGCGCAACCCCCATACTTTTGGTCAAAATTTCCGGCAGGAATCCTCCCATGATATACCCTGTCACAGTGCCACTGATCCAACCTGAATAAGCGGACAATTGCAGAATGAAAACAAAAGTCTTTGAGAGCTGACCTTTTTTAAAAGACAGGACAGAAAAAACTTCATCGGTCACACCAAAGGCAATCAGAAATATATATTTCCTGGCAATTCTGCCAATTCTTGTGGACAAATAGGCACTCATCAAAAAATGCCTGAAATTAACCAGCAAAGTGGTTAAAATGATACCGCCCGGACCCATCCCCGTCATTAACAAGTTTAATGCGATAAACTGGCTGGCACCGGCAAACACAACCGCTGAAAACAGAAAACACTCTAAGAATGTAATCCCGCAGCCTTTTGATAATATCCCGAAAGCAATGGCTGCCGGCACATAACCGATAAAAATCGGGATTCCAGCTTTGAATGCGTCTTGTACCTCTTTTGTCATAATTTATATCATTCTCAAATATTAGAACTTTAATTTTAAAAATTATTTTTATTCCATATAATGGTTATTGGGATAACTATTAAAATTTCGTCAAGATATCAACTATGATTTTTTAAATAAAGATAAAGAAATTTTATATGTCTTCAAAAACTTCCGGAACAAATCAAATTACTTTGACTTTGATAGTAAACATTGTTATTAGGCAGTAATGATGCATTGACATGATCATTATCATTTTTTATTTAACACAATTTTCAAAGGGGGAGAAATGAAGAAGATAGGAATCCTTTTAACATTATTTATGTTTTTATTTTCCGGTTCGGTTCTTGCGGCTCCAAAAGCTGGCGGAATCTTTGTTTTCGGCCGTGGCGGCGACAGTGTAGGACTTGATCCTGCATATGAAACCGACGGCAATTCGTTTATGGTCTGTGACAATATATTTGAAGCACTGGTTTCATACAAGGACGAGTCAACCGCCCTGGAACCGGGACTGGCCAAATCCTGGGATATTGCTGCGGATGGTCTGACATATACATTCCATTTGAGAAAAGGGGTCAAATTTCATGACGGCACACCCTTTAATGCGAATGCAGTTGTTTTCTCCATCGGCAGAATGATGAAGGAAAAAAATGTCAAATTCATTGGAAAAGGGTATGATATCCCTAAACAGGAGAGAACGCCTGAGTATTGGGCATCCATGGAAATGGACGGCACCATTGGTTCCATAGAAGCAATTGATGACTACACGGTTGTATTCAAACTGAAACGAGTAGAGGCACCTTTCCTTGCCAACATGGGAATGGATTTTGCCGATATTATCAGCCCTACAGCCTTTCTGGCAAATCCAAAAGAATTTTTAAGACAGCCTGTTGGTACCGGGCCTTTCAAATTTGCTTCCTGGGTAAAAGATGACAAAATTGTCCTTGAAAAATTTAAAGGGTACTGGGATAAAAAAGGCGGCCCTTATTTTGATAAAGTCATTTTCAGGGCTATTCCTGAAAACTCAGTAAGATTCCTTGAACTTAAAACCGGTTCCATCAATGTCTGCCAGTTCCCGAACCCTGCAGATATTCCACTTGCCAAAAAAGATCCCAACCTCCAGTTGATATCTCAGCCAGGCATGAACGTAGGTTACCTGTCTTTTAACTTTACCAAGGAACCCTGGAAGAGCAATTTACATTTAAGAAGAGCTGTTGCACACGCCCTCAACAGAAAAGCCATTGTTGATAATATCTATCAGGGCATGGGCCAGGTTGCAAAAAACCCGATTCCACCAACCATGTGGGGATATAATAAAAGCATCCCGGGATTTTCCTTTGATGTAGATCTTGCCAAACAAGAGCTTGAAAAAGCCGGTTTTAAAGATGGGAAAGGCCTGGCCGAAATTACGCTTTGGTCAATGCCGGTTCCCCGCCCCTACAACCCTGAAGGGCTTAAGGTCGGTGTTGCCATGATTTCAAATCTTGCAAAGATAGGTATCAAGGCAAGAATTGTCAGTTATGACTGGGGCACTTATCTTAAAAAACAACGTGAACAACCTGATGACATGGATCTGTTCCAGCTCGGATGGACCGGTGACAATGGTGATCCTGATAACTTCCTTGCAGTTCTCTTTGACGGTCTTGCCTCTCCTTCTATCAGGACCCAGTGGCATAACGCTGAATACCACGATTTGATGATCAAGGGTAAAACCACCATTGATCAGGCGGAACGTACTAAAATTTATGAAAGAGCCCTCCAGGTGATTTTTGATGACGTGGGGACTATTCCCATTGCCCATTCAATAGTTACCTGGCCTACAACCAAAAATGTCGTGAATTTCAAACTTCATCCAACTGGAAGTGTGAGATTAAAAAACGTGTCATTTAAATAAACACCTAAAAAAAGGAAAAGGGTTTACAAAAACTCTTTTCCTTTTCAAAAATCATATCATACCATTATGTTAGCTTATATTATTAGACGTTTTTTTATTCTTGTTCCAACACTTTTAGGCGTGTCATTGATCGTTTTTTTTATGCTACGCCTGACCCCGGGAGATCCGGCAGAGCTTATGCTGGGGGAAAGGGCGACAGAAGAATCCCTTCATCAGGTCAGAGAACACCTCGGGTTGAATAAACCGCTTCATGTCCAGTACGGCATGTTCATGAAACGACTAATGAAGGGGGATCTTGGCGAAACCATATTTACAAGGCAAAAAGTCTGGACCGAGATAAAACACAGATTTCCTGCAACCCTGGAATTGTCTGTCTGTGCCTTGTTTATCTCCTGTTTTGTGGGAATCATATTGGGGATTATCTCTGCCACAAAGCAGTATTCCGTGTTTGACTACCTGAGCATGCTCGGCGCCCTGACAGGGGTCAGTATGCCCATATTCTGGCTCGGACTGGTACTCATGCTGATATTTTCTGTCAATCTCGGATGGCTTCCAATTTCAGGCCGGTTAAGTGTCATGACCGACCTGCATGTCGTGACGAATTTTTATGTGATTGATTCCATTATCTCTCAAAACTGGGTGGCGCTCAAAGATTCCATATGGCATCTGATCATGCCCTCTATTACTTTAAGTACGATTCCCACTGCGATTATTGCCAGGATGACGCGCTCCAGTATGCTTGAGGTCTTAAGGCAGGATTATATTAAAACCGCAATGGCCAAAGGACTTTCCAAATTTAAAGTAGTTTACAAGCATGCATTGAGGAATGCATTGATCCCGGTTGTCACGACCATAGGCCTTCAATTCGGCGTACTCTTGTGCGGAGCTATCCTGACCGAGACTATTTTTGCCTGGCCCGGAGTGGGTAAATGGATGTATGATGCGGTTATGCAGAGGGACTACATGGTGATTCAGGGGGGGACATTGATTATTGCCACTATCTTTATCCTGATCAATCTGTTTGTCGATCTTCTCTATGCCGTAATAAATCCTAAAATCAGTATTAAATAATTCAAAAGTAAGGTTTATGAGCAAGAAAAACACAAACAAAGACCCCTTGGACAGGCATCCCATGCTGGAACAGCTCAGTCAGCTGTGGCGGAACAAAACAGCCATTGCAGGTCTGGTTATTATTGTCATTTTTATCCTGGTTGCTATATTTGCTCCCTATATCAGCCCCCATGACCCGCTTGAAACCTCTCTCTATGACCAGCTCAAGCCACCTGTCTGGTACCAGGGCGGTACTGTTAAAAATCTGCTCGGGACGGATGACTTAGGGCGAGATATACTTTCCAGATTGATATACGGCGCCAGAATTTCTCTGCTGGTCTCTGTCATCAGCGTGAGTCTTGCCTTTTTTTTCGGCACCCTGATCGGTGCTGTTTCAGGATACAAAAAAGGATGGCTGGATAATATTATCATGCGTCTCATGGATATTATCCTTTCCTTTCCCTATATTCTTCTGGCTATCGTGATTGTTGCCTATCTTGGACCCAGTCTGGAGAATGCCATGATTGCCATCGGGATAACCTATGTTCCCAGGTTTGCAAGAATTGTCCGGGGAAGTGTTCTTGAAGAATGTGAAAAAGACTATGTGGTAGCTGCCAGGGCCATCGGGGCAAATGAATTCCGAATTATTTTTCTATCCATTCTTCCCAATTGCATGGGGCCTCTCATTGTCCAGACAACCTTAAATTTTGCCAGTGCGATTCTTGATGCAGCTGCTTTAAGTTTTCTGGGTCTAGGCGCACAACCACCCACACCTGAATGGGGTGCCATGATTGCCCAGAGCAGGTCATTGATTTTAAGGGCCTCATGGGTGATGACACTGCCCGGACTTGCTATTTTATTTGCTGTTCTGGGATTCAATCTGCTGGGTGATGGATTGAGGGATGCGCTTGATCCCCGGCTGAGAGATTAAAAATGAACAATAACAATCTACTTGATATCATTGAACTTAAAACATATTTTTTCGTCAGAGACTGGATAGCCAAGGCTGTTGATAATGTCACCCTCACCATCGCACCCGGTCAGACCTTAGGGTTGGTAGGAGAATCCGGATGCGGGAAAAGCGTGACTGCCCACTCCATCATGAGACTGATCCCCGAGCCTCCGGGAAAAATTGTGGACGGCAAAATCCTGTTTGATGGGAAAGATCTGGTCAAGGCAACCGAGAAGCAGATGAGAAAAGTCAGGGGAAACCGGATCAGTATGATATTTCAGGAACCCATGACCTCTTTGAACCCGGTTTTCACTGTGGGAGACCAGGTTTCAGAAGTCATTGAACTTCATACAAATATTTCCAAACGGGAATTGAAAAACCGGGTAATTGAAATGTTTAAACTGGTTGGAATTCCCGACCAGCAGACAAGGATTGACGAATATCCCCATCAAATGAGCGGGGGTATGCGCCAGAGAGTCATGATTGCCATGGCACTGGCATGCAACCCCAGACTGATGATTGCCGACGAACCCACCACAGCCCTGGATGTGACCATACAGGCCCAGATACTGGACCTGATGAACCGATTAAAAGCTGAAACAGGGGCTGCTATTTTATTTATCACCCATGACCTTGGGGTGATTGCACAAATGGCCCAGATGGTGGCTGTCATGTATGCGGGAAAAATCGTTGAATATGCTGATGTAAAAACCCTGTTTGCCAACCCGAAGCATCCCTATACCATCGGGTTGATGGAATCTATCCCTATTCTGGGCAAGAATATGGACATGGACAGACTCAAGACCATAAAAGGATCTGTTCCATCATTATTTAATCTTCCTGAAGGATGCTATTTTTCAAATCGTTGCCCGGATGTGTTCAAGGACTGCCTTACCACACGTCCTCAAATCTGTAATATAAGTGAAAACCATATGGTACGGTGCTTAAAATATGCTTGATGCTAATCATTCCAAACCATTACTCAGAGTAGAAAACCTGGTTAAGTATTATCCCATCAAGGGCGGTATCTTCATGAAGGAAGTTGCCTCGGTCAAAGCCGTTGATAACGTCAGCCTGACCATTCAGAAAGGCGAGACTCTGGGACTTGTGGGAGAATCCGGATGTGGCAAGTCAACGCTTGGCAGAACGATTTTAAGACTGGAAGATGCTACATCAGGCAAAATATTTTTCCAGGATCAGGCAATCGGGGACCTGGAACCCGCAACCATGCGCCGCTTAAGAAAAAAGATGCAAATCATTTTTCAAGATCCTTTTTCTTCTCTCAACCCGAGAAAATCTGTTTCACAGATCATTGGAGAACCCCTTCTGGTCCACGGGATGCGCAGCAGATCCCAGAGAGACAGAGCCGTGGCTGAAATACTTGAAACCGTAGGACTTGGGAAGGAACACATGCGAAGGTATCCCCACCAGTTTTCCGGTGGACAGCGGCAGAGAATCGGTATTGCCCGAGCGATTGCTCTGAAACCGGAGTTCATTGTCTGTGATGAAGCCGTCTCAGCCCTTGATGTCTCCATCCAGGCCCAGGTGATCAACCTGTTAAAAGACCTTCAGGAACAGTTCAATCTAACCTACCTGTTTATTTCCCATGACTTGCATGTAGTGGAATATATTTCTGACAGAGTCGCTGTCATGTATCTTGGTAAAATCGTTGAATTTGCCGAATCAGGAGAGCTATATAAAAATTCTTTACACCCTTATACCAAAGCCCTTTTGTCGTCTTCACCCATGCCTGACCCCAATTACAGCCGACAATCACAGCCATTGATGGGAGATGTGCCCAGCCCCATCAACCCACCGCCCGGTTGCAGATTTCATACCCGGTGTCCCAAACGGCAGGATATCTGTTCACAAAAGGAGCCTGAATTTATCGAACATGAAAAAGGGCATTTCGCAGCCTGTTTTTTTATTTAATAGAACAGCCCTGTTATCAAGATATTATCCGATTTTCTTCCACTGCATGACAGGCAATACACGTGCCGTTGTCCAGTGTCAATAATTCAGGAATCTGATGGAGACATCTCTCATTTGCATACACACACCGTGCATGGAATACACATCCAGTTGGCAAGTGAACCGGAGTCGGGACCTCCCCTTTGAGTTTAATTTGTTTCGCCCGTTTCTCACCGACAACAGGGATGGCGCTTAAAAGGGCCTTTGTATAGGGGTGACGGGGGTCGGCAAATAAATCCTCTGCTTTGGCCAGTTCACATATCGTCCCAAGATACATCACAGCAACCCGTGTACTGATATGCCGGACAACCGACAAATCATGAGTGATGAACAGATAGGTTAACTCTCTTTCTCTGCCGGCCTTCATCAAAAGGTTAAGGATCTGTGCCTGGATAGAAACATCAAGGGCAGATACGGGTTCATCGGCCACAATAAATTCCGGATCAAGGATGAGTCCCCTGGCAATACTGATTCGCTGCCGCTGACCGCCGGAAAATTCATGGGGATACCGTTTGATCCAGGCCTGGTCAACCCCCACCTGCTCCATGACCTGGTCAATTTTATCATTGATTTCATTGCCGGACAATTCAGGATGATGAAATCTCAAAGGTTCTTCCAACGTCTGTTGCACTGTTTTTCTTGGATTTAAAGATGCATAGGGGTCTTGAAAAATCATCTGCATTTTTTTTCTAAACGGCAGCATTTGTTTATGATTCAGGTTATCAATTCTTTTGCCACCATAATGTACTTCTCCGGAATTAGGCGGATAAAGGCCCATAACGACTCGCGCCAGCGTTGATTTGCCGCATCCGCTTTCCCCTACCACACTTAAGGTTTCACCTTTTTTAATAAAAAGTGAGACATCATTAACCGCTTTAACAGTGGTTTCTTCCAAACGAAACCTGCCCTTTTTAAACCGGATCTGATCCAAAAAACCACCTGAAATATCAAAGTGCTTTACCACATTTCTAATTGAAAGTATTATATTGTCTGTATTCATTGTATTGTTAGTTCATTCCCTTTGTTATCTCATATGGCAGGCTGCCCAGACACCATTACCGGCATCCTTGAGTTCAGGTGTTTTAGTCGTACAGATTGCTTCCTTTAAATAGCATCTCGGATTAAAAGCACATCCCGGTGGTATATTTGTCAGTGTCGGCATCATCCCTGGAATCTGCACAAGGTCGCAACCCGGGGTTATCACAGTCCCTGGTATTGATTTTATCAACCCTTCGGTATAGGGATGAACCGGATGTTTCACGATCTGATCAGTTAACCCGCATTCAATAATTTTACCGGCATACATCACCGCCATTCTTTCAGTAACCTGGGATACAACCCCGAGATCATGGGTGATGAGTATCAAAGCCATGTTCTCTGATTCACACAATTCCTGTAACAAATCCATGATTTCAGCCTGAATTGTCACATCCAAAGCAGTGGTCGGTTCATCCGCAATAATAATGGCAGGATCTGTCAGCAAAGAGATGGCGATAATAATTCTCTGGCGCATCCCACCTGACAACTCATGAGGATATTGCTCAAGTCTTTGCTCAGGGGAAGGAATATGGACTTTTTTTAATTTTTCCAATGCAATATTCCGGGCATCTGCTTTTGAAATTTTCCGATGGGCCTGTAAGGTTTCAATCATCTGGAATCCAATGGTAAAAACAGGATTTAATGTCATCATGGGATCCTGAAATATCATGCTTATTTTGTTCCCTCTGATTTCACGCATTTTTTCATCAGAGTATGAGCTTATTTCATCTCCGTTAAAAATAATTTTACCTTTAGAAATATATCCTGGTTTGCTGATAAGATTTATTATTGAGAATCCTGTAACAGATTTGCCAGCTCCGCTTTCTCCAACCAATCCAAGCGTTTCTCCTTTGTCCAACGTTAAATCTACACCGTCAATAGCAATAATATCGCCTGTTCTTAGTGCAAACCTAACTTCAAGATCATGAAGTTCTAACAGGTGAGGCATGATTAAAAAATCCTATCCTTTATAAAGTTTCGGGTTAAGTACATCTCTTAGCCAGTCACCCAGCAAATTAATCGCAAGGACAAATAAAATAAGTAAAATTCCCGGGAAAATAGTAATCCACCATGACCCTGAAAAAATATAATCAAATCCAGACCTGATAAGAGAGCCAAGAGAAGGCATTGTAACCGGCATACCCAAGCCCAAAAAAGACAGGGCTGCTTCGCTCATCACTGCATTTGCAATCTGTATTGTTGAAATAACCATCAAGGATGTAAGAGAGTTTGGCAAGACATGTCTAACCATTATGACAGACTTTGATAACCCAATAACTTTTGCAGCTTCAACATATTCTTTGTTTTTTTCCCTCATTACTGAAGCACGAATTGTTCTTGCATACATTGGCCATTCAGCAAAACCAATGATCAGTATTAAGAGAGGGATAGCTAATTGTTCATATCTGCTTATTCCAAATACTATTTGAAAAATAGCGCCGACTAATATTGCAAGCATAAGATATGGAAATGAAAATTGAATGTCCGCTATCCTCATAAGGATTGCATCAGTTTTCCCCCCAAGATATCCTGCCGACAATCCCATAAAAATACCGATAAGCGCCTGAAGCGACACCGCTCCTATGCCTATCATTATTGATGTTCTCAGGCCATATAACATAGTGGAGAGCATATCTCTTCCCATATTATCAGTTCCTAATGGAAAAGCTGCCTCACCCCCTTCATTCCAGCTTGGGGGAATCTCAGAATTCATAATATCTATATTGTTGGCATCATAGGGATCCATCGGAGCAGTCCATGGTGCTGTGATTGCGAGGATTATAAAAATAATAATGGCAATAAAGCTTGCCATGGCAACTTTATCTTGTCTGAAACTATATAAAAAATATGATTCTTTAAATTTTTGTAATGAACTTTTCATTTTGTCCCTGATATTCTGACTGTGGGATTAATAAAACCATAAAATATATCAACCACCGTATTGACTAAAACAAATACACTTGCCACAATAACGAGATATGCAATTAAAAGAGAAATATCAGCTCGTTGTATTGCTTCTAAAAACATAAACCCCATGCCCTGCCATTGAAAAACAGTTTCAGTAAGGATCGTAAAAGCAAACATAATACCAATTTGCAACCCAAAAACTGTAACGACCGGAAGTAATGTGTTTTTAAACGCATGAACAAGCCAGATACGCATAGGAGAAAGTCCTTTTGCCCAGGCATATTTAATATATTCTGTTTCAAGTACCTCCATCATTTCAGACCGGATAAGGCGAATATATAAAGGCAGCATAATAGATGCGAGAGATATACATGGAAGAATCAGATGTCTTAATCCATCTATTGTTAAAAAGCCCGAATTCCAGTAACCATTATTGAAAATGTCGATAGTTTCACCCCTGCCATAGGATGGCAACCAGCCAAGGGTCACAGAAAAGAGATAAATAAACATAATAGCGGTTAAAAAGACAGGGATTGAAACACCTAATGTAGAAAAGCCCATGATAAATCTGGAAAATAAATGTTTAGGCTTTAAAGCTGAAAACACGCCTAATGGTAAGGAAATCAAAATAATTATTAACGCGGCCCCTAAAACAAGTTCAATTGTCGCGGGGGCATGTTTTAAAATAACTTCAAGGCAAGGTTTTCGATATATTAATGATGTTCCAAAGTCACCATGAAGAACATTTTTTACAAATCTTATATACTGTGTGGAAAAAGGATCATTCAGGCCCAGTTGATCAGCAATTTCTGCTCTTTCTGCCGGTGTAACTCTTTCGCCTACGAGGTCTCTGACAGGATCACCAATATTGCTTTTTATTGAAAATCCGATCAAACTGATGATCAGCATGACCAGGATTGCCTGGATAGCTCTTCTTATAATGAATGCAACCATAAATTTATCTTGTATCGTGTTGATTTTAATAACCAAGGGTCAATTTAAAGACCCCTGGTTATTAGTAAAATAATTACTATTTCTAATCTTTTTTATTCTATTACAAGGTCACCAAAATAAGGAAAATTCAGTGCATTTACAATAGGTTTGATTTTGAAGTTTTTCTTTGCCGCATAAGAATGGTTTTGCCAGTGAAATGGTAAAAAGGCAGCCTCATCATAAAGAATCTGTTCCACTTCCTTAAGCATTTCCGCTCTTTTAGTAAGATCAGTTTCTGACTGAGCACCAATTACAAGTTCATCAATTGTCTTATTACAATAAGCACCACTGTTATATTGGCCATAGCCAGTGTCAGCATTTCTACACATCGTTAAGAATTCTGAAAAATTACCGGAATCTTCTGTGTCTGAATGCCACCCAATCATCATCATGTCAGCTGCTTGTTTGTCGAATTCATCCCAATATTGAGCTTTTGGCATTGTTTTAAGGTTAACTTTAATGCCAATTTTTGCCAGCATCTGTGCTGTTGCTTCAGCAATTTTTGCATCGTTAACATAACGATCGTTCGGTGCCATCATCGTAATTTCAAAGCCCTTAGCATAACCCGCTTCTTTCATGAGGGCTTTGGCTTTTTTAAGATCATATCTGGGGATGAGACTTTCCTTGTATCCAGCATACCCTACAGGGCTTTGTTGTGCCGCAACAGATGCAGTCCCTTTCATGATTTTTTTCACAATACCTGTGTTGTTAACTGCATAACAGATTGCATTTCTAACTCTGGCATCTTTAAAAGCCTCAACTCTATCTTGATTCATTTGGAAAGTAATGATACGTCCACCATTCAGTGTAACCAAATTAAGTTTAGAATCAGATTGAATTCTTTTAAAATCTGTAGGAGGAACCGGAGAAATAAAATCAACATCACCCGAGAGAAGAGCAGCAACACGTGTTGCATTTTCTTTAATAGGCGTCAGTATGAATTTGTCAACATTACCAGGAGATTTTGTATCCCAGTAATCTTTAAACCGTGTCATTTCAAGCACAATGCCCTGTTCAAATTTTTTAACAACAAAAGCGCCGGTTCCTGATTCATTTCCATTTGCAAAGGTATGTGTAAACTTTACACATGCATCTTTTGGCTGACCCGTATCATCTGTTCCTGTGTAAAACTCACTATCCATTGGGAAAATATAGGTTGCCATGTTCAAAAGGAGGGGATACGCTTTTTTTGTCTTTATATCTACTGTATAATCATCAACGATTGTAACACTTTCAAACGGCTCAAAAAGGCCTTTAAAGTCAACACTTTTTTGCAGACGTTCAAAAGACCATTTTACATCTTTTGCTGTAAATGTGTTGCCACTGTGAAATTTTACGCCTTTATGAAGATAAAACCGCATGGTAAGTTCATCAAGCCTTTCCCATTTTGAAGCAAGCCGTGGTACAATTTTATGATCCTTATTCCAACGAACAAGAGGATCAAATACCCAATGTGAAAGTTGAAGCATACCACCTGAAAGCTGTACTTGAGGATCAAGGGATACTGGATCAGCATCAAGACCAACTTTTAAGGTTTTGGAACTTGCTGTGCAGGTAAAAAATAAAACCATAAATAAACTTAACCCTAACAACATTAATTTTTTCATCCTACCCTCCATTATAAAATTAAAACACATACCAAAATATATTTTTCAGACACATTTTGGTGATAAAAAAAATAGACATCACGAATAGATTGCATGTATCAAAAAATAGCCAAAGGGTCAAGAAATTTACACCATTTCTCAATATCAAAATTTTGAAAAATACCGACACCTTAAAAACTGGTATGGGCCGTTCTAAGTATAATCTCTTCCTGTAGAGCCACAGTAAGATCCACAAAATAATCAGAGTATCCCGCCACCCTGACAATCAGATCCTGATAGTTTTCCGGATACTTTTGAGCTTTTCGTAACGTTTCTTCTGACACCACATTAAACTGCACATGATGCCCATCCATTTTAAAATAGGATCGGATTAAATGTACCAGGGCCTGAAGTTCCTTTTTCTCTTTAAAAAAATCAGGCAGAAATTTTTGATTTAAGAGTGTCCCACCGGTTTTTAAATGATCGATCTTGGCTACAGATTTCAACACGGCTGTTGGACCGCACCGATCCGCCCCCTGTACCGGAGATATTCCTTCGGAAAACGGCACGCCCTTTTTTCTTCCATCGGGCAATGCGCCGGTGATTTCACCAAAATAAACATGACAGGTAGTGGACAAAAGATTAATCCGGTAAACCCCTCCCTTAGCGTTGGGTCTTTCGGTTACCAATCCATGGAAAACCTTAAATATTGTCTTTAATATCTCATCTGCATAATCATTATCATTGCCATACTTGGGGGCCTGATCCAGCCGGTAAAGAAGAAAATCATTTTCCTCGAAATTCTTTTTCAGAGCATCCAACAGCTTTTCCATGGAGATATTCTCCTCATCATACACATTATATTTCAGTGATGAAAAGCAATCTGCAATGGTTCCCATGCCAACACCTTGAATGTAGGAGGTATTATATCTTGCACCGCCCTGGTTATAATCTTTTGCATTTTTAATACAGTCTTCAGTGACAAGAGAGAGCAGTGGAACGGGCATGTATTTTGCGTTAATCTGTTCAATAATATTGCTGCCCTTGATCTTGATATCGATAAAATGTTCCAGTTGGGTTTTATAGGCATCAAAAAGTTGCTCAAAGGTATCAAAGGTTTTCGGGTCTCCTGTTTTAAGACCGATCTGCTTTTTTGTTCTTGGATCAAGGCCATTGTGGAGGGTAATTTCCAGGATTTTAGGCAGATTAAAATAGCCAGTCAAAATATAGCATTCTTTTCCAAAGGCCCCTGCTTCTACGCAGCCCGAGGCACCGGCTTTTCTCGCATCTTCCACAGATTTGCCATGAAGGATCATCTCCTGGATAATGGCATCGGTATTAAACACTGATGGCTGGCCGAATCCCGTGGCAATAATTTTCAATGCCCGCTTGATAAACCGGTCCGGATTTTTCCGTGATACCTGGATCATGGAACTGGGCTGCAGGAGCCTCATTTCCTCAATCACATCAAGGGTGAGGTAGGTCAATTCATTGACGCCATCCTGATTATCCTTTGTGACGCCGCCAAGATTGATCAAGCAAAAATCAACATAGGTATTGCTTTCCTTTGCCGTTACGCCCACCTTTGGAGGGGCCGAATGATTATGGAACTTTATCCAGAAACAACACAGCAGTTCCTTTGCCGCTTCCCGGGTTAATGTTCCGTTTTCAATGTCTCTTTTATAGAAAGGATAAAAATTCTGATCAAACCTGCCCGGATTGTAGGCATCCCAGGGGTTTAGTTCCGTGATGATCCCGACATGGAGGAACCAGTAGTACTGCAATGCCTCGTGAAACGTTTCAGGTTTATTGGCAGGTACTCTCCGGCAGACACGGGCCATGTTTTCAAATTCTAATTTCTGTTTTGAATCCTTTTCACCTTTTGCCCTGAATTCCAGTTCATCTGCATGTCGGTTGGCAAAGGCAATCAAGGCATCTGCTGCAATATCAAAGGAGTTTAAAATTTCCTTTTTTTCAAGGGCATTTTTATCTTCAAAAAAATCAATGTTCTCAAGACATTGTTCAATATCTGTTTTCAGATCATTGAATCCTTTTTGGTAAATCAACTCTCCTCCGGCGGTATGCCCCGGGGACCGCTGCTCCTGAAACTCGGTAAAAATTCCGGCATTAAAAGAATCAATCCACTGATCCTCCATGGCAGCAAAAATCTTTTCCCTTATGGTCTTACCCTTCCAGAACGGGATAATCTTTTCTTTATAAATTGCCGTTGTTTCCTCTGAAACTTTATAGGGTACTTTAAGTCTTGAGTCTAAAACCTCAAGATCTTCCAAAGAATGCAAGCAGATTTCAGGATATGTCGGAACTGCTTTGGGTTCGGGTCCCCGTTCTCCGACAATCAGTTCATTGGCATCAATAAATATTTTTTTATTTTCCAGCACATGTTTCAGGCATAATGCCCTTTGAACGGGGATAGATTCATTTATACTGACATGAGTTTTAAAAAAATCAGTAATAAGATTCGCCCTTTCATGGGAGACGGTCACCTCTTTTTCCCGAGTCTTTGTTCTTAAGTTTTTTATTCTTGAGTTCATTTTTATCCCCCGATGGTTACACTGAATCCACTGGACTCAAATTGTTCTTTTACGTTTAAAACCTTTTTTTTGGAAGGCGGTTGTATGCCTTCCATATAATTTTTCATGCTCAATGATTGATACTTTCCTTCTCCTGCCCTATGAAACGGCAGGATATGAATATCCCGATAAATTGTATCTTCTTTTAAAAAAACAATTATCCTGTCAATATTTTCATCCTTATCTGTCATCTCCGGGATGAGGGGAAACCGCAATCTGACAGCAGCCGTTTGGTTTGACAATTGTTTTAAATTATCCAGTACACGCGCAACACTTTTCCCGGTATATTGTTTGTGTGCTTTTTCATCAATCAATTTAATATCATAAAGAATCAAATCTACTTTTTTAGCGACCTTTAAAAGAATCTTAGCATCACCATATCCTGAAGTATCCACACAGGTATGAATTTCTTTTTCCCGGCACTGATCCAGAAGTCTGAATAATAGTTGAGGCTGACACAAGGGCTCTCCACCTGAAAAAGTAACGCCACCGCCTGAATCATCGTAGAAAATAAGATCTTTTTCAATTTCTTCCATTAAACCGGCAGCAACCCTGTCCATATCTTCCCCGTTTGTTTTCAAGGGCTTTGCCTGACTTTCAGGGTTATGGCACCAGTGACAGGACAAAGGGCAGCCTTGAAAAAAAAGGGTGGTTCTTATTCCAGGACCATCATGAATGGAATATCTCTGGATTTTAAAAACATATGAATTTTCAAGCATTCAGATTTTTCTCCATCAAATCATTCTACAGGATTAATATAAAAAAGTCCTTACCTGATCCAGCTCATTTTCTGAAAAAACCATGATTCCGGTTTGTTGTAAAATTGCAGTGGTTACGCCAAGACCCGGGATAAGATTAGAGACAAAATGACCGTCATAAATGTGATGCACACCGCAGGAAGGACTTTTTTCTTTCAATATGGCAATCTCAATGTTATATTTTTTTACCTTCCTCAGTACATATTCAGCACCTTTAATAAAAGGAAGTGTTACATCATTGCCCTCAATATCCATCACCTTTGCCTTCCCTTCTAAAACGTCCAGACCATTTCCATTCACAATTTGAGCCGGAAGCCTCGGGATTTTCAATCCGCCTGAAACTTCAGGACAGATGCTTACAAACAATCCTTTCCGGCTCCATTGGCGCAATAATTCATCCGTTAAAGGCACCTGTTTCCCGTCATATCTGACCCGATCTCCTGCCAGACAAGCGCTTATTAATATTTTTTTCATACCAAAGCATATAGAATTATTCTAAATTTGTAAAAAATAATCATTGACACACTCAAATTTTAATGTAATGAATGGGTATTCATTTTTTAAGGGATAAAAATCTGATGGGATATTTTTGAATAGATGATATATAATAAACCTTATAACTTTCTATTTTTATTAACTAAAGTATTTAATAAAAAGAACGCTTCCATTCGTTTTGAAATAGATATCATCTACTTCATTTTAATGAGCATCAATTCATTATCTGGCAAACAAAAAGTTTAAATTAAAAATTTGTACCATAAATAGCAGGGGGGTTTTAAAATGACACAAGTAATTACCGATCGCAGGGATATTGAATTTGTAATCCATGAGCAACTTGAAGCTGAAAATCTTTCCCAACTTCATGAAAATTTTGCTGATTTTAATAAAAAGACCATCGACCTTGTCATTTCAGAAGCAAAAAACTTTGCAGTTAAAGAATTGCTTCCGACCAACAAGGAAGGGGACGAACAGGGTTGCACACTTGAAAACGGAAAGGTCACCACCCCGGAGTCTTTTAAAAGGCTCTATAAAATATTTAATGAAGGGGAATGGCTGGCAATAACCGAAGATCCGGAATGGGGCGGTCAGGGGATGCCAAGAACAGTTGCCTCGGGGGTTGCTGAATATTTCAATGGTGCGAATTACCCTTTCATGATGTATCCGGGATTGACCCAGGGGGCTGGCCACTTATTGGAAAAATTTGGCACCCAGGAACAAAAAGAAACCTTTCTTAAAAATATGTTTACCGGAAAATGGACTGGGACCATGCTCCTGACCGAACCCGGTGCAGGCTCTGATGTCGGTGCACTGACAACCAAAGCTGTCAAAAATGATGACGGTACTTTTTCAATTACCGGTGAAAAAATATTTATTTCAGGTGGTGATCATGATCTGGCAGAAAACATCATCCATCCGGTTCTTGCAAGGATAGAAGGCGCACCTGAGGGCACAAAAGGCATTTCTCTTTTTCTCGTTCCCAAGTATCTTGTAAACAAAAATGGGACACTGGGTGAATTTAATGATGTGATCTGTACAGGAATAGAGCATAAAATGGGCATCCATGGGAACTGCACCTGTTCCCTCTCTCTTGGCTCCAAGGGTAATTGTATCGGAACCCTTCTTGGCGAAGAAAACAAAGGGATGAAAGCCATGTTCCTGATGATGAACGAAGCAAGATGTCTTGTGGGGTTCCAGGGATTTGCGTGTGCTACAGCCGCTTATATGTATGCCCTTGATTACGCAAAAAACAGAATACAGGGAAAGGATCTGCTTCAATTTATGAATCCGGATGCCAAATCTGTTTCCATCATGAAACACCCGGATGTCAGAAGGCAGTTAATGATGATGAAGGTAGTGGTTGAAGGTATGCGATCCCTGCTTTATTTTGTTATGTATTCTTCTGACATGGCCCGTCATGCGCCCACCCAGGAAGAAAAAGACAGATATCAGGGGTTTGTTGAAGTATTGACCCCAATTGCAAAAGGCTATGTAACCGACCGGTCTTTTGAAGTCTGCAGCCAGGCCATGCAGGTATACGGCGGATACGGCTTTATCGAAGAATATCCCGTAGCGCAGCTCCTCAGGGATTGCAGGATCACAATGATTTATGAAGGAACCAACGGTATTCAGGCTATGGATCTTCTGGGAAGAAAACTGGGCTTGAACAAAGGCAAACCCATCATGGATCTGTTTGGCGAAATGCAAAAAGCTGTTGCTGCTGCCAAAGCCCTTCCCGAGCTTGAAAAACTGGCTGTTAAAGTCGAAGAAGCCATGAACAAATTTGCAGAGGTTTCCATCCACATGGGCCAGACCGCCATGTCGGCAAAAGTCTTGAACGCCTTTGCCAACGCCCATCCTTTTCAGGATGCAGCAGGTGATGTCACCATGGCGTGGATGCTGCTCTGGAGAGCCACCATTGCTGCCCAGAAACTTGAAAAAGCTAAAAAGAAAGATAAATCTTTCTATGAAGGAATCATCAAATCTTTACAGTTTTACGTGGAAACCCAGATTCCTGTGACACTTGGCAGATTCAATGCCCTGATGAACACCAGCAGCGCTGCAATAGATATTGATGATAGCATGTTCCCAAAATAGACAAATATAAATTATAATGTTATAGAAACAAAAAAAATATTATAATTTAAAATAGCTTTGAACAACCCTATGAAAAACTTTAAAGCCAATGGGCTTCCGCTTTTAATCGGGAGCCTTCCCATGGACAGTCATGAAGAAGCTGCAAAGCTTGTCCTTGACCATACACCGGATATTCCGCTTTGGGTACAGCTACCCATTCACAAAGAAGAAGGGATGATCAGCCAGTTCCTTCCCGGACTTCCCGGGTTTACCGATGAAATTGGGAAAAATCTGCTGGACACATCAAAACCTGAATTTGATGAAGAATTCCTTGCTTTTTTTGAAGAATATTTGTCCATAACTGAATCTGGAGCAGATATTGGAACCTCACTATTTGCTCTGTCAGGATCAAGGGCAAAGGGATTTTTTGAATTTTTAAAACAGGTGGATGAAAAAGGGTCATCTTTTATCGCGTTGAAAGGCCAGGTAACAGGCCCCATAACCTTTGGGACTGCAGTAAAAGATGAAAATGATAAAGATATTTTTTATAATGATCAATTAAAAGATGCTGCCATAAAAAAACTGGCTTTAAATGCCAGATGGCAGGCCGGGGAATTTTCAAAAAGAGGGGTTGTCCCCATTATTTTTATTGATGAGCCGGCATTGGCTGGCTTCGGGACATCCGCCTATATTACCATCACCAAAGAGGATGTTATTCAAAGTATCGAAGAAATTATCCGGGAAATACATGCAGAAAACGGCCTGGCAGGGGTTCATGTATGCGCCAACACAGAATGGGATATGCTTTTGGGCTCACATATTGATATTATCAGCTTTGACGCATATTCCTTTTTTGATAGGTTTATCCTCTACCCTGAAATGATTAAAACATACCTGGAACAAGGGAAGCTGCTTGCCTGGGGGATTGTCCCGACATCCAAACCAGAGGTGATCGCCGCGCAAACGACCCAGGGGCTGGCTCAGATGCTCCATGATCAGATGAATGAATTGTCGGATAAAACAGGCATTGACAAAGCAACCATCTTGGCACAAGCCTTTATCACTCCCAGTTGCGGCACTGGATCTCTTGATCTTGCTTCAGCCAAAACCGTATTGAAATTAACCAAAGAGGTATCAGCGACATTCAGACAAATATAAAGTCAGTACAATTCTATTGATTTTCTTTTAAAGCGTCTGCTGAAAAATCCTTGGTGCGTCTTTC